>Ga0247836_1000808_pt1 | contig 55346 bp, 51 predicted proteins | sample LaCruzMarch2015__4_FD_187116 | JGI IMG/M metagenome (GOLD analysis project Ga0247836, IMG submission 187116) | Freshwater microbial communities from meromictic Lake La Cruz, Castile-La Mancha, Spain - LaCruzMarch2015_14m | ecosystem: Environmental > Aquatic > Freshwater > Lake | place: Spain... | reverse complement strand
AAACTTCCCTTGTCGGGGATGTCTGAGCAACTTGCTCGACAGTCCGAATGCGTCTCGGTTTTTAAACAGCAACTGACTCTTCGCGTACCCAGCAAAGCGTTGTCAGTGGGCGCACCCGCCGAGCGCTTGCAAACCGTGCTAAATGATTATTTTGGTTTCAACGTTGAGTTGTTCTTTGAAATCGGTGCTGGCGAGGGCGCTTCTGCGCATGCGCTTGACCTTGCGGCGCAACAAGCGCGACAAGATGCCGCGGAGGCCGCCATTGGCCAGGATCCTTTTGTTCTGGCGCTCATTCAGGATTTTGGCGCCAAGGTTGTGCCAGGATCGATTCGACCGAGTGAGCGCAGTTAACACGCTCACCTCCCTTATTTTTTAATTTATCGAGGAAATCCAATCATGATAAAAGGACAAATTGCTGGTTTGATGCGTCAGGCGCAACAAATGCAGGAAAACATGAAAAAAGCCCAAGACGCTTTAGCCGATATTTTGGTTGAGGGTGGTTCCGGCGGTGGTTTGGTCAAGGTCACCATGACCTGCCGTCACGACGTCAAACGTGTGTCGATTGACCCGAGCTTGCTCGCGGACGACAAAGATATGCTTGAGGACCTCGTGGCGGCTGCGTTTAACGATGCCTTGCGTAAAGCTGAGGCTACCTCGGCAGACAAAATGTCCGCCGTGACCGCTGGAATGCCCTTGCCACCCGGAATGAAGCTGCCTTTCTAAGATGGAAAAAATCGGTTCTGAACCGCAACCGCTACTCGCTCTTGTCGACGCGCTTAAACGCCTCCCGGGTGTTGGTGTCAGGACGGCGCGGCGCATGGCTTATCACTTGTTGCAGCACGATCTGCAAGCGGCTGAGCAACTCGGCCAAGCTTTGACTGATGCAGTCGAACGTCTCCAACATTGCGAAAAGTGCAATGGATTTACCGAAGTGCCAGTTTGTGCCACCTGCGATCATCCAGAGCGCGATGAATCGTTGCTTTGTATCGTTGAGACTCCTGCGGATCAAAATTCGATCGAGGCGACCCATGGGTACACCGGTTTGTATTTCGTCTTGATGGGTAGTCTCTCCCCGCTCGAGGGCAGAGGCCCGGATGAGTTGGATTTTGGACGCGTCCTAAAACGAGCGGGCAATGGTATCGTCACCGAGGTCATCCTCGCCACCAACTTCACTGCCGAAGGCGAGACAACTGCACATTATTTGTCCGAGTCCTTACGCGCACTCGGCATCAAGGTCACCCGCCTCGCTCGCGGTGTGCCCGCAGGCAGCGAAATAGAGTACGTGGATGCCGGGACTGTCGCCTGGGCGTTGCTGGAGCGCCGCCCGACTTAAAGCGTCGCCCCATCTGTTTCTAGCGTTGTGCCTCAATCAACACATCAAGCTTGCGTGCGTCCGTGACAAAAGCACGAATGCCCTCGGACAGCTTTTCGCTCGCCATTGCGTCTTCATTCAAAAGAAAGCGGAAGCTTTGCTCGTCGCAGGGCAGGGCTTGTGGCTGACTGGCACGTGCACCTTCGGACGTGAGTGAAGAGGAAAGGTCTGCTTGAGTGTCGCTCAAGTTTCCTAAAAGCTCCGGGCTGATCGTCAAGAGATCACAGCCCGCGAGGGCCAAAATCTGACCGGTGTTGCGAAAGCTCGCACCCATGATTTCAGTGGAAATACCAAAATACTTGTAGTAGTTGTAAATCTTAGTGACCGACAGCACGCCAGGGTCGTTTGGACCACTATTCGCCACCTCATTCCAAGCGCTGCCTTGTTGTTTTTTATGCCAGTCATATATACGGCCCACAAAAGGGGAAATGAGCTGCACCCCCGCATCTGCACACGCAACGGCCTGAGACAGCGAGAACAAGAGGGTCAAATTACAGCGAATGCCCTCCGATTCCAGAACGCGCGCAGCCTGGATCCCTTCCCAGGTCGCCGCAATCTTGATCAAAACACGCTCACGGCCGATGCCCTCCGCCTGATAGAGCGCCATAATCTGGCGTGCGCGGTCAATGGTTGCACGTGTATCAAAGGAAAGACGGGCGTCCACCTCGGTCGAGACACGTCCCGGCACAATGCTAAGTATTTCTTTTCCAAATGCAGCCAGTAAGTGGTCTACGAGGGCCTCTTTGGGGGCGTTGGGGTGCGCCTTGACGCTACGCTCCAGCATAGGGCGGTAAGCCTCTTGCTGGACAGCTTTTAAAATGAGGGAAGGATTAGTGGTCGCATCGGTCGGCTGATAGCGTTTCATGCTCTCAAAATCGCCTGTGTCTGCTACGACAGTGGTGTACTTGCGTAAAGATTCGAGAAGGCTGGCCATCGGGTTATACTTCCAAGGTTTGCATACTAGGTTTGATGCCGGGGTTAATTGTGCTGCCAAATATATTTGATGAAATCGAGCTTAAGAACCCAGGGTCTGGTACTAAATCAATCACTAAAACAGTTGCTATTTTAGCGTTAGCCGATGGTACCGTGTTTCGAGGGATCTCGATCGGTGCGCCAGGGCACACGGTTGCTGAGGTGGTGTTCAACACCGCCATGACAGGTTACCAAGAAATTTTGACAGATCCGAGCTATAGCGGCCAGATCGTGACACTGACTTATCCTCATATCGGCAATACCGGCGTCAACCTCGAGGACGTCGAGTCGACAAAAATCCACGCCGCAGGTCTGATTGTCCGCAACTGTCCTGCGCGCTTATCCAATTTTCGCTCGACACAGTCTTTGCCTGACTATCTTAAGTCCCAGGGCATTGTCGCGATTGCTGAAATAGACACCCGCAAGCTGACGCGTATCCTGCGTGAGGGTGGTGCACAGGGCGGTTGTATTTTTGTTGGCGATGACGCGGACCAAGCGCTCGCGCTTGCAAAAGCCTTTCCCGGTATGTCGGGCCAGGATTTGGCCAAGGTTGTTTCGGCGACAAAAAATGCCACTTGGACAGAGAGCACCTGGCAATTAGGCATTGGGTTTGGTAAAAATGACAGCCAGACGCCCCATGTCGTTGCGTATGATTTTGGTGTCAAATCCAATATCTTGCGCCTGCTTGCCGAGCGCGGTTGCCACATTACGGTCGTACCTGCTCAGACCACCGCAGAGCAGGTTTTAGCACTCAATCCAGATGGCGTCTTCCTGTCCAACGGCCCGGGCGATCCAGATCCTTGCGACTATGCCATTGCCGCCACCAAGGTTTTTCTCGAGCGTAAGCTCCCGATTTTTGGCATTTGCCTCGGCCACCAGATTATGGGTCTGGCTTTGGGTGCCAAGACCATCAAAATGAAAACAGGCCATCACGGCTCCAATCATCCTGTGCAGGACTTGGTCACTGGGCGTGTATTCATTACTGCCCAGAACCATGGTTTTGCCGTCGATGCCAATACGCTCCCCGCCAATGCCCGCGTGACACACGTTTCTCTGTTTGACGGCACCTTGCAGGGCTTTGCGCTCACGGACCGCCCAGCATTTTGTTTTCAAGGGCACCCCGAAGCCAGCCCTGGACCACACGATATCGTGGTCCTGTTCGATCAATTCATGAGCCTGATGGCCGGTAAAAAATAAAGAGTCACCATGCCCAAGCGTACAGATCTAAAAAGCATTCTCATTATTGGCGCAGGCCCGATCATCATTGGTCAAGCTTGCGAATTCGATTATTCCGGTGCCCAGGCTTGCAAAGCCCTGAAAGCGGAGGGTTACCGCACCATCTTGGTCAATAGCAATCCTGCGACCATCATGACGGATCCAGAGACCGCGGATGTTACCTATATCGAGCCCATTACTTGGCAAGTCGTAGAAAAGATCATTGAAAAAGAGCGTCCCGACGCGGTCTTACCCACCATGGGTGGACAGACTGCGCTCAATTGCGCACTCGATCTCGACAAGCATGGCGTACTTAAAAAATACAACGTGGAGTTGATCGGTGCCAATGCGCACGCGATTGAAAAAGCCGAAGATCGCCAAAAATTTAAAGTCGCGATGAGCGCGATCGGACTCGAGTCCGCAAGGTCCGGTGTCGCCCATACCCTCGAAGAAGCCTGGGCTGTTCAAAAGCGCATCGCGATCGAAGTCGGCACCTCCGGTTTTCCTGCGGTGATCCGTCCCAGCTTTACCTTGGGCGGCAGCGGTGGTGGTATTGCCTACAACGCCGAAGAGTTCGAAACGATTTGCCGTCGCGGTCTTGAAGCCTCGCCCACGAGCGAGTTGCTTATTGAGGAGTCTTTACTCGGTTGGAAAGAGTTTGAGATGGAAGTTGTGCGCGACTGCGCTGACAACTGCATTATCGTTTGCTCAATCGAAAACCTCGATCCGATGGGCGTGCATACCGGTGACTCTATTACCGTGGCGCCCGCACAGACCTTGACCGATAAAGAATATCAAATCATGCGTAACGCCTCGATCGCGGTGTTGCGCGAGATTGGCGTGGATACGGGTGGCTCCAACGTTCAGTTCGCCGTCAACCCCGAAAACGGTCGGATGATCGTGATTGAGATGAATCCCCGCGTATCTCGTTCGTCTGCGTTGGCCTCCAAAGCAACGGGTTTCCCCATTGCTAAAGTCGCAGCACGTCTGGCAGTCGGTTACACACTCGACGAGTTGAAAAATGAAATTACCGGTGGTGCCACGCCTGCCTCGTTTGAACCAACAATTGATTACGTGGTCACCAAGGTGCCACGTTTTGCTTTCGAAAAATTCCCCACCGCTGATGCTCGTTTGACCACACAGATGAAGTCAGTGGGCGAAGTGATGGCAATTGGCCGTACGTTCCAAGAGTCTTTCCAGAAAGCCCTGCGCGGCCTCGAAGTCGGTGTGGATGGTCTCAATCAAAAAACCACTGACCGTGAAAAAATCCAAGTCGAGCTCGGTGAGCCTGGCCCCGAGCGGATCTGGTATGTGGGCGATGCCTTTGCGCAGGGCTTTAGTCTTGATGAGGTACATCAACTGACCAAGATTGATCCTTGGTTCTTGGCGCAGATCAAAGAAATTGTTGATATCGAACTGGCACTCGAGCAGCGAACGCTGGCAGACCTCGACGTTGATACCTTGCTACAACTCAAGCGTCGCGGTTTCTCTGACCGCCGCTTAGCGTTCCTCCTTGATACCGTCGAAGCCGAAGTGCGCAAATTGCGTCACCAGTACAACGTGCGTCCTGTGTACAAGCGTGTCGACACGTGCGCGGCCGAATTCGCAACCAATACCGCTTATCTCTACTCAACGTACGAGCAAGAGTGCGAGGCCGAGCCAACCGATCGAAAAAAAATCATGGTGCTTGGCGGCGGTCCCAACAGGATTGGTCAGGGCATTGAGTTTGATTATTGCTGCGTCCATGCTGCTCTCGCCTTACGCGAGGATGGTTACGAGACCATTATGGTCAATTGCAACCCTGAGACGGTCTCCACAGATTACGACACCTCGGATCGCCTCTACTTTGAACCACTAACCCTTGAGGACGTGCTTGAAATCGTCCACAAGGAAAAGCCCATTGGCATCATTGTTCAATACGGTGGTCAGACTCCCTTGAAATTGGCACGTGCACTTGAGGCCAATGGCGCACCGATTATCGGCACTAGTCCCGAGTCGATCGACGTTGCAGAGGATCGCGAGCGTTTTCAAAAACTACTTAACAAACTGAACCTGCGTCAGCCGCCTAACCGCACGGCGCGGACTGAGAACGAAGCGCTCAACCACGCCCAAGAAATTGGTTATCCCTTGGTGGTCCGTCCAAGCTACGTGCTTGGCGGCCGCGCCATGGAAATCGTGCACGAGCAAATTGATCTCGAGCGCTATATGCGCGAGGCCGTCAAAGTCAGTAACGATTCCCCAGTATTGCTTGATCGCTTTTTGAATAATGCGATTGAAATCGACGTGGATTGTTTGTGCGATGGTCAAGAGGTATTCATCGGTGGTGTGATGGAACACATCGAGCAGGCGGGCGTGCACTCCGGTGATTCCGCATGTTGCTTGCCTCCTTATTCTCTCTCGCTAGAGATGACCGAAGAAATCAAACGTCAGACCGCCTTGATGGCACGCGCGCTCAACGTAAAAGGGTTGATGAACGTACAGTTCGCTGTGCAAAATGGCGATGTCTACGTGCTTGAGGTCAACCCACGTGCCTCGCGCACCGTGCCCTTTGTTTCCAAAGCGACAGGCTTGCAGTTAGCAAAAATTGCCGCACGTGCCATGGCAGGGCAGTCACTAGCTTCGCAAGGCATTACCAAAGAAGTCGTGCCGCATTATTTCTCAGTCAAAGAGGCCGTTTTCCCCTTCGTGAAGTTCCCGGGTGTGGATACGATTCTCGGACCTGAGATGAAGTCGACGGGTGAGGTGATGGGCGTAGGCGAGACCTTTGGTGAGGCCTTCGTCAAATCCCAAATGGCGGCGAGCGTCAATCTGCCTGAGTCGGGTACGGTCTTTATCAGTGTAAAAAATGCGGATAAAGCCAAGGCGGTCCAAGTCGCCCGCGGTTTGCATGCGCTAGGCTTCAAGGTCGTTGCGACACGCGGCACCGCAGCGGCAATTCAAGAAGCAGGTATTCCTGTCGCGCTGGTAAATAAAGTCGCCGAAGGCCGCCCACACATTGTGGACATGCTTAAAAACAGCGAAATCTCACTTGTGATCAACACCGTCGAAGAACGGCGCAACGCGATCACCGATTCACGCGCGATTCGAACTCAAGCCTTGGCCGCACGTGTCACGTATTACACGACCATTGCAGGAGCACTTGCAGCGGTCGAAGGCATGCAATACCTGCGTGAAGGTCTCGGGATCAAGGTTTACTCACTGCAGGACTTGCATCGCTCGCTCGCTTCATAACTTCACTTTAGGCAGACTGGCTGATGACGCTCCCCTACACCGGATTACGTGTTTTAGACATCAGCCAAGGCATTGCAGGGCCCTATTGCGCGCATATTTTGTGGCAACAGGGTGCTGATGTAATCAAGGTCGAGCCTCCTGCGGGAGACTGGATTCGTTCCATCGGTGTCAGCAAAGGTGAACACAGCGCTTACGGCATTCAAAATAGTGCGGGCAAAAAAGCGCTCGCGCTCGATGCACGCACGACGGACGGCAAGAAAATTTTGTACGATATGGCGATGCAAGCGGACGTCATTGTGCAAAACTTTCGTCCTGGTGTCGCGCAGCGCTTGGGCATCGGCTACGAAGAACTCTCCAAGCAAAAACCTGAACTGGTGTATGTCTCGATCAGCGGTTACGGCCCGGACGGTCCCTATGCAGATGCACCCGCGACAGACTCCGTGATGCAGTCTGATAGCGGCTTGATGTTCTCCAATCAGGACGAGCAGGGCACACCTCGACGTTTGGGTGTGTTGGCGGCCGACATCATGACTGGCTTATATGCTTCTCAAGGTGCTGCAACCGCCCTCTATCAACGTTTAGCTCTCAAGCAAGGTACGCACGTCGAGGTCAGCCTGTTCGAGGCCTGCGCCTCGTTTCAAGGGATGTGCTTTCTTGAGGAAGCGATTGCGGGCAAGCGTCCCTTTGGCTCTGTCAGTGCACCGAATGGTGTGTTTGAAACCTCAGACGGCAAAGTCTCCATCGTGACCGTTCACACGGGCCACTTTCATAACATCTGTGATGCGATGGGTCGTGCTGAATGGAAAACAGATCTGCGCTTTCTCGACAATCACATTCGCTTTACAAACAGAGAGGCACTGCGAGACGAGATGAGTCAGCAACTCCACCATCACTCGACCGAATACTGGACCGCTTTGTTTAAAAAACACGATGTCCTGCATGCCGTGGTGCGCGATTATCAAGGTGTGCTTAATCATCCACAGGCGATTCACCTCAACTTAGTCCAACAGCTCGACCAACCCGATGTTGGAATGCTGCCTTATATCGGCATACCCATTCATCCCCACCGTCGTCCTGTTGAAAGTTCGCCACGCATTGGCGAGCATTCGATTGAGATTTTGCAGCAGTTGGGTTTGACCCACGAGACGATTGAGCAACTGATCGCCTCGGGTGTCGTGAAACAGGCAGGACGTTAAACGTGGCCGTATTCATTACAGGCGCAAGTAGTGGACTCGGCGCAGCCTTGGCGCGGCACTATGCAGCAGAGGGTCACGTGCTGGGCTTACTGGCGCGTCGCGGTGAAAGGCTGAGAGAACTCGTCGCCACCTTACCCGGGTCTCATCACCTCTATGTGGTCGATGTCTGCGAGCGCCAAGCTTTGCATGCGGCGGCCGAAGACTTTATACAGCAGGTGGGTCACGTTGATATCGTGATCGCCTCAGCAGGCATAAGTGCTGGCACCTTGACCGAACAAAAAGATGACTTTGAGGTGTTCAAAGCGATCTTTGAGACCAACGTTTTAGCGACCGTTGCAACCTTTGAGCCCTTTGTCCCACACATGAAGCAGGCCAGCGCAGGCACCCTTGTGGGGATTGCTTCCGTAGCCGGTGTGAGAGGTCTATCGGGTGCGGGTGCCTACAGCGCTTCTAAGTCTGCCGTGACCACCTATTGCGAAAGCTTGCGCCTGGAGCTCAAGCCTTTTGCTGTGGGCGTAGTGACGATTGCTCCGGGTTATATCAAAACTGAGATGACGGCGAAAAACCCCTACAGCATGCCTTTCTTGCTGGACGCGGGAGTATTCGCCACACGCGCAGCCCGCGCAATTGAGCGCCAAGACTCTTATATCGTGATTCCTTGGCAGATGGGCATTGTTGGAAAAATCATGCGTGCGCTTCCGAACTGGTTGTATGACAAGCTAGCCGTCAATGCACCCCGAAAGCCTCGCCAATCCCACCAACCTAAATAGCCCCAAAAACAATCACGCACAACTTGAAACGCACACACTATCCGGGTGTCACGTCGCTTTGAGCGGTACCTTCTAAATGCGCGACCTCACCCCAGCTTAGGATATCCCAGCGCTCAGGCGAAATACGCAGACGATTTAAGCTGGCATTTAACAGCGGCGCTTCACGTGCAGCTTGCAAGCCCACCTGACTCGCATGGCGCCAGATAATATCCATCGCACCGCCGTGACTGACCACCATCACGCGCTCTCCAGAGTGTTTTTGAGCCAGTTGATTGAGTGCTCCGATGACACGCGTGTGAAAGACGCCGAGAGACTCGCCCTTGGGTAATGCAGCATCTGGATCTCGGCTGCGCCAGACCTTTGCTGCCTCTGGCTCGTGTTGATCCATTTCATGATAAATCAGACCTTGCAAGACGCCAAAATGACGCTCACGAACGCCTTGTTCAATCTCTACCGTCAGACCGATAGCGTCTGCCACGATGCTGGCCGTGTGAAGCGCTCGCTTGAGGTCGCTGCTGTAAATGGCATCAAGACGCAACCCTGACGCGTTCAACTTTTTGACGTGATGGGCGAGCGATTGCGCTTGCGCGATACCATTTTCATTGAGCCCAATGTCTTCCCAGCCTTGAACGCGGCGTACGACATTCCAAGGCGTTTCACCGTGCCGAACCAGCCAAATTTCAGTCATGCTGCGCATCCATACTCAAAATAGAACATCCAGTGTACTGCCCGCAATCATTGCTCAGCGAAGGCACGTTCAACGACAAAGTCACCAGGTCGTGTTGTGTTGCCTTCTTTAAAGCTACGGTCTTCGAGCATCTTTTTCAGGTCACGTAACATCTCAGGGCTGCCACAAATCATGATCCGGTCTTGCTCACGGTCAAGCGCCGGCACACCTAGGTCAGTAAAAAGTGTGTTGTTTTCGATCAGCGTTGTAATACGTCCCGTATGGGTAAACGCCTCACGTGTCACGGTTGGGTAATAACGTAGTTGCTGACTGACCATCTCACCCAAAAACTCATGCCCTGGCAAGGTTTGTGTCAAATAGTCGTAGTAGGCGAGCTCCGCGACTTCGCGCACACCATGCACCAAGACAACCTCTTCAAATTTTTCATAGGTCTCAGGGTCGCGAATCACGCTTAAAAAGGGTGCCAAACCCGTGCCAGAGGCAAACATATACAGACGTTTGCCGGGCAGCAGATAGTCGATGAGCAGCGTGCCGGTGGGCTTGCGCCCCACAATGATCGAATCACCCACCTGAATATGTTGCAAACGTGAGGTCAGTGGACCGTCTTCGACTTTAATGCTTAAAAACTCGAGATGCTCTTCGTAGTTGGCACTTGCGATGCTATAGGCACGCAAGAGGGGTTTTTCATTCACCCGCAAACCGATCATGGTGAAATGACCATTGCTAAATCTCAGTGAAGGGTCCCGCGTCGTCGTAAAGCTAAAGAGACGGTCTGTCCAGTGATGCACACTGAGGACTTTTTCTTCGTTAAAGGCACTCATTCCGATTTTCTTTATGTCTGACAATAAAAAACTATAACAAATATGCGGGTGATCCTTAGCCAACTCGACCGTGATCTCAGGTTATGTCATCGCCTATACCTAATTTGGTTAACGTTTTTTGCTGAGACGGCTATAGTGTTCCTTCACAATATTCATTAGCTGTGATGTTGAAATGCTGTTAGAGGAAAAGATATGAGCACGCAGACCCTTTTTAAGTGGACCCGTTTGGTGAGTCAAGCCACTGCCATGCTGGCGTTTTCATCTGTTGTGTATGCACAGGGCACCCTCAAGATTGGCGAAATCAATAGCTACAAAGCGCAGCCCGCTTTTCTCGAGCCCTACAAAAAAGGCATGGAGCTCGCCGTCGAGGAGATTAACGCGGCAGGCGGCCTCAATGGAAAAAAAGTCCAGCTCATCACGCGTGATGACAACGCAAACCCAGGGGATGCGGTGCGGGTGGCCGAAGAGCTGATTTCTCGCGATAAAGTCGATGTTCTGACGGGCTCCTTTCTTTCTCATATCGGCTTGGCCCTGACGGACTTTGCCAAACAGAAAAAAGTATTTTTTCTGGCAAGTGAGCCGTTGACGGACAAAATTGTCTGGCAAAACGGTAACCGCTATACCTATCGTTTGCGAACCTCCACGTACATGCAGGTCGCGATGTTAGTGCCAGAAGCTGCCGCGATGAAAAAAGAACGCTGGGCCATTGTTTATCCCAATTATGAGTATGGCCAGTCTGCTGCAGCTACATTTAAAACACTCCTTAAGGCTGCTCAGCCAGATGTCGAATTCGTCGCTGAGCAGGCATCCCCTTTGGGCAAACTCGATGCTGGCAGCGTTGTTCAGGCCTTAGCCGATGCCAAGCCCGACGCAATCTTCAATGTGCTCTTTGGTGCCGATCTCGCTAAATTTGTGCGCGAAGGTAACACCCGTGGTTTATTTAAAGGTCGCGAGGTGGTGAGCTTGCTGACAGGTGAGCCTGAGTATCTCGATCCTCTCAAGGATGAGACGCCTGAGGGCTGGTTAGTGACGGGTTACCCTTGGTATGGCATCAAGACGCCAGAGCACGACGCGTTTCTCAACGCCTATCAGGCCCGCTTTAAGGACTATCCGCGCCTGGGTTCAGTGATTGGCTACAGCACCATTATGTCTCTCGCAGAAGGGATTAAAAAGGCCAAGAGTACCGACACAGAAGCCATGATCGCGGCCTTTAGCGGTTTGCAACTCATGACTCCTTTTGGTCCCATCACCTATCGTCCTGAGGATCATCAGTCGACGATGGGCAGTTTTGTTGGTCGGACAAAAAATGATGGTGGCAAAGGTGTAATGGTGGATTTTCGCTACCTGGAAGGTACAGGATATTTGCCAAGTGCCGCCGAGGTTAAAAAACTTCGACCGGCAGATGCAGCACGCTGACCACATCGTATGGATTTTGCTAGTTTCATCGTTCAACTCTTAAACGGCCTGGCCGGCGCCTCCTCGTTATTTTTGGTGGCTGCAGGTCTATCGTTGATCTTTGGTGTCACGCGCATTGTCAACTTTGCCCATGGTTCTTTTTTCATGGTGGGTATTTACCTTGCGTATAGCTTAGTCGCAACGTTTTCTGCCACGATCGGATTTTGGCCCGCACTTCTCGTGGCACCCCTTGTTGTTGGCGTGCTCGGCGCGCTGGTTGAAATGACGCTCATGCGGCGTATTTATCGCGCACCAGAACTTTTTCAGTTGCTGGCAACCTTCGCGCTGGTGCTTGTCATTAAAGACGCCGTCTTGTGGATTTGGGGTCCAGAGGAGCTGCTCGGACCGCGTGCGCCTGGTTTTAAATCTGCGGTGCAAATCTTGGGACGTAGCTTTCCGACTTACGATTTATTGCTGATTGTGTTGGGGCCCTTGGTGCTTGGCTTGTTGTGGTTGTTATTGACCCGCACGCGTTGGGGCACGTATGTCCGTGCAGCGACCCAGGATCGGGAAATGGTTTCTGCGCTGGGCGTCAATCAGGCTTGGTTGTTTACGAGTGTCTTTGCACTGGGTGCCTTTCTTGCTGGCTTAGGAGGCGCGCTTCAGCTCCCCCGCGAACCTGCCAGCCTGGACATGGATCTCAATATTATCGGCGCTGCGTTTGTCGTGGTCGTCGTCGGGGGGATGGGCTCTATACCGGGCGCTTTTGTGGCGGCGTTATTGATCGCGGAAATCAAAGCCATTTGCATCTGGTTGGGGATCGTGACGATTGTTGGTGTTGAAATTTCTTTTCCCAAGCTGACCCTTGTCGTGGAGTTTTTAGTCATGGCAACGGTGCTCATGCTAAGGCCTTGGGGGCTGTTAGGAAGACCACAGCCGCCCATCCGGCACTCGGCCCACATTGAGCCGCCTTTGCGGCCTGCCGGTGCCTGGAGTGGCCGCTGTTGGATTTTATTGATTGCCTTGCTCGTCGCCTTGCCCTGGCTCGCCCAGTCTTCACCCTACGTGACAATTTTGAGCATCGATTTGCTTGTCGCCGTACTGTTTGCGGCGAGCCTGCACTTCATCATGGGGCCTGCAGGGATGCATTCCTTTGGACACGCGGCCTATTTTGGTTTGGGTGCATATGGGGCGGCCTTACTTTTTAAATACGCGGGTCTGCCCATGGAAGGGGCGTTGTTGCTTGCGCCTGTCGTGGCAGTGCTGGGTGCGGGTATCTTTGGTTGGTTTAGCGTGCGCTTGTCTGGGGTATACCTTGCCATGCTCACGCTCGCCTTTGCGCAGATCACTTGGGCTGTGGTGTTTCAGTGGGATGGATTCACTGGCGGCAGCAATGGTCTGACTGGCGTATGGCCAGCACACTGGTTGACGGACAAGCAGCATTACTACTGGTTGACGCTCGTTTTGGTGGTTGCCGCAGTGTGGTTGTTACGTCGTATGCTGCATGCACCATTTGGTTATGCGATGCGTGCAGCGAGAGACTCGACCTTACGTTCAGATGCCATCGGTATCCATGTCAAACGTATTCAGTGGTGCGCTTTCATGATTGCGGGAGGCTGTGCGGGCTTGGCTGGCGCCTTATTCGCTTTTTCAAAAGGGAGTATTTCGCCTGAGGTATTGCATGTCAGCAAGTCAGTCGACGGACTGGTGATGGTGTTGCTTGGCGGGATTCAAACATTGGCGGGCCCCATTGTGGGTGCGCTATCGTTTACCTGGTTGCACGATACGGTGGCGCGCAACACCGAATATTGGCGTGCCACCCTGGGTGCCATCATTTTGTTTTTGGTTCTCTTGTTTCCAGAGGGTATTGCTGGCGCTGCGCGACGTATCTTTTTTCGGCAGGGTGCGCGATGAGTTTGCTCACGGTCAGGGATCTGGGAAAGTCTTTCGGCGGTGTGGCTGCGGTCGATGGCGTCAGCTTTTCAATACGTCCAGGCGAGCTCTTGGCCTTGATCGGGCCCAATGGTGCAGGCAAGACAACTACCTTTAATATGATCAACGGACAACTCAGGGCTGATCGTGGCTCTGTGCGGCTGTCTGAGCGCGAGCTGCTTGGGCTGGCGCCTCGCGATATTTGGCGAATGGGGGTTGGACGGACGTTTCAAATCGCAGAGACCTTTGCCTCGCTCACTGCTTTGGAAAATGTACAAATGGCGCTGCTGTCGCATCAGCGTCGCTTATTTTCGTTTCTCAAACCCGTCCGTACATTTTCCAAGTTGCGTGCCCAAGAATTGCTTGAACAAGTCGGCATGGCAGAGCAGGCTGAGCGTGCTTGTAGCGCGTTAGCGTATGGGGATGTCAAACGCGTCGAGCTCGCGATGGCCTTGGCCAACGAGCCAACATTACTCTTGATGGATGAGCCTACGGCAGGCATGGCCCCTCAAGAACGTCACGCTTTGATGGCGTTGACTAAACGTTTAGTGCTTGAGCAAAATATTGCCGTGCTTTTTACCGAACACAGCATGGACGTCGTCTTCGCCTTTGCCGATCGCGTGATCGTGTTGGCACGGGGACGCTTGATTGCGCAAGGCTCGCCCGCTGAAGTTCGTCGCGACCCGCTAGTTCAAGAGGTCTACTTTGGGACAGGTGCCACCTTTACTGCGCAGGCAGGGGAAACGCATGCGTGAGCCAATCCATCATCAGCCTGTGTTGTTGAACGCAGAGAACCTGTGCGCCTGGTATGGTGCGGCGCAAATATTGTTTAACGTTCATCTCCAAGTCAGGCGCGGCGAAGTTGTCGCGCTGATGGGTCGCAACGGTGCGGGCAAGTCGACCACGCTCAAAACGCTGATGGGTTTGCTGGCGCGGCGCGCAGGATGTGTGACATGGATGGGACATGATATTTCCACTCAACCCTCTTATCGTATTGCGGCCTCTGGTTTGGGTTTTGTCCCAGAGGATCGACGAATCTTCACAGATTTAACCGTGCTTGAAAATTTGGCTGTCGGTCGTCAGTCCCCGCGTTTCTGGCCGGAGGGCGCGCCTGCGCCTGCTTGGACGGTAGAACGCGTGTTTGACTTATTCCCCAACCTGGCTGCCATGCCTGAGCGACTCGGGGGACAAATGAGCGGCGGTGAGCAGCAAATGCTGACCGTTGCGCGCACCCTGATGGGTAATCCTTTTTTAGTGTTGTTGGACGAGCCCTCAGAGGGCGTGGCCCCCATTGTGGTGGAGCAGATGGTGCAGATGATTCTTGAGCTTAAGCGCCAGGGAGTCAGCATTTTGTTGTCTGAGCAGAATCTTCACTTTGCGCGCTTGGTGTGCGATCGCGTTTATTTACTTGAAAAAGGCGACATCCGCTTTGCAGGCACTTTCTCTGAGCTGGATCAGCTAGAGCAGGTCAAACAGGACTATTTGACGATTTAAAATGCGTCCCTCAAAGACGCATCATTCTCAAGTAACATCGGTGCTTGCTTTTACTGCAGACTTTGCTCACAATAGAGGCTAGATCACCACCCCGGCTTCGCATCGATCCGGGGTTTTGTTTTTTGGGAAAAATATCATGGCCACTATTCCTCTTACCGTGCGCGGGGCCGAGCGCTTGCAAGCCGAATTGCATCGCCTCAAACACGTCGAACGTCCTTCAGTGATCAACGCGATCGCAGAAGCGCGGGCGCAGGGCGATCTCTCTGAAAACGCCGAGTATGATGCTGCACGCGAGCGTCAAGGTTTTATCGAAGGACGCATCAGCGAGCTTGATGGCACACTGTCAAATGCGCAGCTGATCGACCCCACTACGATCGATGCCGATGGTCGTGCTGTATTTGGTGCGACGGTTCAGATCGAGGATCTCGAGTCGGGCGAAAAGGTCACCTACCAGATCGTGGGCGACGTTGAGGCGGACATTCGTGCCAATCTCATTTCTGTCTCCAGCCCGGTTGCCCGTGCGTTGATCGGAAAGTACGAGGGTGACGTTGTACAAGTACAAGCCCCCTCGGGTATTCGTGAGTTTGAAATCGTCAGCATCAAATATCTCTAAATCTGTCAGCGCTTGGGTGCAGGGCGTTTGCGTGCAGTCAAACCAGGTGCGCCGCGACGTGCACCTGCACGCAAAGAGAGCGCGCTGCGACGCGGGATGCCATGTGCGGTATCCTTAGCACCCGTGGCGCGTGTGCTTGGGCGGGCGGCGCGATCGCCAGAAAACACGCGTGGTCGGTCGAGTTCTTCTCCGCTATCTCGCTCGGCGCGCGAACGGCGAGAGGGTTTTTCGAGTTTTTTCCCTTCTGCCGCGAGCTTTTTAGGCGTGTGCGGTTCGGAGGGTTTGCGTTTAGCGGGCGAAGTCGGTGCAGGAGCGGTTTTGAGATAGGTGCCTTTTGCGCCGTAGCGATACAAAATCAGCATCTTGCCCAGGTGATGAACTGGGGCACAAGAAAGCGCCTCACAGATCGCACAGAGCATTTCCTCTCGCGCCAGGCGTTCTGCGGTGCCAGCACGGACTTTGATGAGCTCGTGGGCTGACAGATTGAGATCGATTTCTTTTAGTACTGCCTCAGTCAGGCCGTTGTCACCAATGAGGACGACAGGGCGAAGAGGGTGGGCAGCGGCACGAAGGGCGCTGCGTTCGCGTGGGGTAAGTTCCATAATAGTCATAAGGTAGATTGTACGGGAATGGCCAAGAACAAATTTTCAAAAGAGTGGGTGATGCAACACATCAATGACCCATTCGTCAAATTAGCTACCCAAAAAGGCTATCGAGCCCGCGCGGCCTTCAAGTTAACCGAAATTCTGGATGCCGAAAAGCTGATGCGGCGTGGCGACGTGATTGTTGACTTGGGCTCCGCCCCAGGGAGCTGGTCTCAAGTCGCGCGTGAGCGACTGGTAGGCAAGGCTGGCGTGATCGACGGACGCATTCTAGCGATGGATATATTGCCTATGGAGGCTATTGCGGGCGTGGAGTTTCTTCAGGGAGACTTTACCGAAGAAGAAGTACTAAATACACTCAACGCAATGCTAGGCGAAACTAAGGTAGATTTAGTTATGTCAGATATGTCGCCCAATTTATCTGGCGTTGGTATGGCCGATGCCGCGCGTATTCAAATTGTGATCGAATTAGCCCTTGAATTTGCGCTCATGCACCTCAAACCAGAAGGAGCATTAATCGTTAAGGCGTTCCACGGAAGTGGCTTTTCACAAGTTGTGGAGACTTTTAAGCGTCATTTCAAGCGTGTGGTTGAGCGCAAACCCAAAGCATCCCGGGATCGGTCCTCTGAAACTTTTCTGATTGCCAAGGGTCTGAAGAAGTATAAGTGCGATCCCTGAATGCGATCCCTTAAGTGGTGAGGGCGTGCAATGAGAACAGGCGCATAACGGAGTAGAATTACAAATAGCTGAATCGCTAAATCCCCTCACAAGGGTTAACGCTTGTAGAAATGGCAAGCAGGAGATTTTCCTTGAATAACTCGTTTTCTAAAGTAGCAGTCTGGATGATGATTGCGCTGGTCCTGTTTACGGTGTTCAAACAGTTCGACAGCCGCGCACCCGCTCAAGACTCGGTCAGTTATACCCAGTTTATGGACGACGCCAAGGCTGGCAAAATCCGTAAGGTTGATGTGCAGAGCGATGTGCTCCACGTCACGCCGGACTCGGGCCGTCCCTACACCTTGACCTCACCCGGCGATATCTGGATGGTGTCTGACCTGATGAAAGCAGGTGTTTCAGTCTCCGGTAAGGCGCGCGAAGAGCCCTCATTCTTGATGAGCATCTTTGTTTCGTGGTTCCCAATGTTGTTGCTGATCGGCGTGTGGGTGTTTTTCATGCGTCAGATGCAGGGTGGCGGCAAGGGCGGCGCCTTTAGTTTCGGTAAGTCACGTGCCCGTCTGCTGGACGAATCCACAAACGTCGTGACCTTTGCTGATGTTGCGGGTTGCGACGAAGCCAAAGAAGAAGTTCAGGAACTGGTCGATTTCTTGCGTGACCCCTCTAAGTTCCAAAAACTAGGTGGTCATATTCCTCGCGGTGTGCTGATGGTGGGTTCACCTGGCACAGGTAAAACATTGTTGGCCAAGGCGATCGCTGGCGAAGCCAAGGTACCTTTCTTTAGCATCTCAGGTTCTGACTTCGTTGAGATGTTTGTTGGTGTTGGCGCTTCCCGTGTGCGCGATATGTTTGAAAACGCCAAAAAGCATTCACCTTGCATTATTTTTATCGACGAGATCGATGCCGTCGGTCGTCAACGTGGCGCTGGTCTCGGTGGTGGTAACGACGAGCGTGAACAGACTCTCAACCAACTTTTGGTAGAGATGGATGGTTTTGAAACGGGTGTCGGTGTCATTGTGATTGCAGCAACTAACCGCCCAGATGTTTTGGATGCAGCCTTACTCCGTCCAGGCCGCTTCGACCGTCAGGTGGTGGTGCCTTTGCCGGATATTCGTGGTCGCGAGCAGATTCTGCACGTACACATGCGCAAGGTCCCGCTCGCGCAAAACGTCAATGCTCACGTACTCGCCCGCGGTTGCCCTGGTTTTTCTGGTGCAGACTTAGCGAACTTAGTCAACGAAGCCGCATTGTTTGCCGCTCGCCGTAACGGTCGCACGGTCGATATGTCGGACTTTGAAAAAGCAAAAGACAAAATCATGATGGGTTCTGAGCGTCGTTCGCTCGTGATGCCCGAAGAAGAGCGTCGCAACACAGCCTATCACGAGTCTGGTCATGCGATTGTGGCGCGTATGTTGCCTAAAACAGATCCAGTGCACAAAATCACGATTATTCCTCGCGGTCGTGCGCTGGGTGTGACGATGCAATTGCCCGAGGGCGATCGCTACAGCATGGACAAAGAGCGCTTGCTGTGCACGATTGCAGTGCTATTCGGTGGACGTATCGCTGAGGAGTTGTTCATGAATCAAATGACAACTGGCGCTTCCAACGACTTTGAACGCGCCACTGCGATTGCGCGTGATATGGTGACACGCTATGGCATGACGACTGAACTCGGTCCGATGGTCTATGCGGACAACGAAGGCGAGGTGTTTCTTGGCCGCAGTGTGACCAAGACGACCAATATGTCTGAAGACACCATGCAAAAAGTGGATAACCAAATCCGCAAGATTATTGATGAACAGTACAAAGTCGCGCGTGCGATTCTCGAAAATAACCGCGACAAAGTCGAAGTGATGACCAAGGCACTTCTCGAGTGGGAAACCATCGATGCGGATCAGATCAATGACATCATCGAAGGTCGGCCGCCGCGCCCACCCAAAGTGCCTGAGGCACCGATGGATTCAACGGGTGCTCCTCCAGCAAGCGGTACCACGCCCGGTACGACCACCGATCCGGCTGCTGTTGTCTAAGGTTTAGCGCCGAGCATGATGTCAGAACGATGGGTATGCGGGCGCTTTGAGTTTCAACTCAAGCGCCCGATTCTTATGGGGATCGTCAATGTCACACCGGACTCATTTTCAGACGGTGGACAACACGCGCGAACAGAGTCGGCGATTCGTCACGCCCACACACTGATCCAAGAAGGCGCAGACATCCTGGATATTGGAGGCGAATCCACCCGCCCAGGCGCCTTGGCGGTATCCGTGCAAGATGAGTTAGGCCGTGTCCTGCCTGTCATCAAAGCGCTCTTGCACAGCGGCGTGGCGATTTCAGTCGACACTTGCAAGCCTGAGGTGATGCAAGCGGCGCTTGATCTCGGTGCGGATATTATCAATGATGTGACAGGCATGCGCGATCCTTCAGCGCAACGTATCGTGGCACGTCACGGTCAGTGCGGCATTTGTTTAATGCACATGCAGGGCGAGCCTCGCACGATGCAAATCAAGCCGCATTACACCGATGTTGTGCAAGACATCAAAACTGAATTGTTAAAACAAGCGCACATGCTCGAGTCGCTGGGTGTTCAGGCGGCTCGAATCAGCGTGGATCCAGGCTTTGGTTTTGGTAAAACCGTTGAGCAAAATTATCAATTGCTTGCCAATTTAAAATCAATTGTTGATTTAGGTTATCCTGTCGTCTTAGGCGTGTCACGCAAATCGATGATCGGCGCAGTGACAGAGCAGCCCGTTGACCAGAGATTGTCTGGCAGTATCGCTGCAGCCCTTGCGGGAGCGCTTCGTGGAGCACGCGTGTTGCGGGTGCACGATGTGAGAGAAACGCGAGATGCCCTGACGGTTTGGCACGCTGTAGAAAACGCGGAAAAATAAAAATGTCTAAAAGAAAATATTTCGGAACTGACGGTGTACGAGGACTCGCCGGTGGGCCTGTCATCAATGCGGAGTTTGCGTTGAGACTCGGCTATGCGGCCGGCAAAGTGCTATCTGAGGCCTATGTCAGTTCGAATGGTCGCACCAGTCGCCCGACCGTATTGATCGGTAAAGACACCCGCATTAGTGGTTACATGCTTGAATCCGCGCTTGAAGCGGGTTTTGCCTCTGCTGGCGTTGAGGTGTTGCTGGCTGGGCCTCTGCCAACGCCAGCAGTAGCTTATCTCACGCGTACATGGCGCTTGGTGGCTGGCATTGTGATTAGCGCCTCACACAACCCATTTTATGACAACGGTATTAAATTTTTCTCCTCAAAAGGGATGAAACTTCCTGACGAAACAGAGGCCGCGATTGAAGCGCTGATTGATGAGCCCATGGTGTGCGTGCCTTCAGAAAAACTGGGTCGTGCGCGCCGAATTGACGATGCGCCAGGTCGCTATATTGAGTTTTGTAAAAGCACCTTCCCTTCAGACCTAGATTTAAAAGGTCTTAAGCTTGTGGTCGATTCCGCCAATGGTGCGGCATACCATATCGCTCCACACGTTTTTCGTGAGCTGGGTGCCGAGGTTCATGCCATCGGTGTGTCGCCTGACGGCTTCAATATCAATAAAAATGTTGGCGCCATGCATCCTGAAGGACTGGCCGCCGAGGTTCAAGCGCGCGGCGCTGATCTCGGTATTGCCTTAGATGGCGATGCGGATCGCTTACAAATGGTGGATGCAACGGGACGCATCTTTAATGGTGACGAGTTGCTGTTTGCGGTAGTGCGCGAGCGTTTGGCGCGTGGCACTGTTGCGGGCGTTGTCGGCACCTTAATGACAAATTTTGGACTTGAGAAGCATTTCAAAACTATCGGTATTCCGTTCGAGCGTGCTCAAGTTGGTGATCGTTATGTACTCGAACAATTACGCAATCGCGGCTGGCTCTATGGGGGCGAATGTTCTGGGCATCTTATTTGCCTCGATTTGCACACCACGGGTGACGGGATTGTCGCGGCCTTACAAGTCCTGACTGCGCTTCAGCGAAGCGGTGAGTCCCTGTCTCAGTGGTTACAAGCACTCAAGATGTATCCGCAGAAGATGGTCAATGTCCCTTGGGTACCTGGCAAGAGTTGGGCTGAAAACGTAGGCTTAGTGGCCGCGAAAACACAGGTTGAAAACATGCTTGGAGAGCGTGGTCGCGTATTGATCCGCGCCTCCGGCACGGAGCCTAAGCTGCGTCTGATGGTTGAGGCAGAGGACAACAGCTTGGTGTCGCAGGGTATCGCCATGCTCACAGCCGTCGATCTCAGTTATCAAGTGTCGAGCTGAGTGCCGCTCGCCTCAGACCAGAATCAACTCAAAGTCAAAGCCGACCTTGCTCCACTCCGACTCCTCGCCATGCAGCGAAAAATCAGTGAGTGGATGTGTGGCAAGCCACTTTTTGTCGACCTGACATAAGATGGAATTGTCATGAATGCCGATGGTCAGCGGCAAGCGTGTGACATCCTCGCGACGGCGGCAAAGCAGCACAGCCAAACGCAAACACAGAATGGTCAGCCATTGATTACGACTTTTGACTAGAGCTTGCGATTTGGTGAGTTTGCCTGTGTGAGCAAGTGCTAACAAGCCGAGTTGCAACTGGTCGATCCGAGAAAAACCAGGCATGTCTGCATTGTTCAAAATATAAGCACTGTGTTTGTGATAACCGGCTTGTGCGATGGAGAGACCGACTTCATGAAGATCAGCGGCCCAGCTCAGCGTGTGTCTCAACTCATCTTGTTCACCGCGTTCGGGAAACAAGCTTTCAAACAGACTCAGCGCAGTGCGTTTGACGCGGATAGCTTGCTGCTGATCAACGTGATAGCGTTTCATAAAAGCGGTCACGGATTCGTCACGACGATCGTGTTCTTGTTCGCGACCCGCTAAGTCAACTAACACACCTAACCTTAAGGCACCGTCGCCAGTTGTCATGGTGTCGACGCGCATCTCGTCAAAAAATGCACTCATAATGGCCAAGCCGCCGGTCAAGACGTCTGCACGGTCCGCCTTGATGCCAGGTAGGTCGCTGGTCACGACGCGACCGGCGCGAATGAGTTGAGTCTTGAGTCGGTCCAAGCCGTCGCGGGTGATACCACCCGTCGTCAGCTTCCCGTCGGTCAAAATGGCAAGTAGTGCTTTGGCTGTTCCTGAAGAGCCATACGCCACGTCCCAACCCATTTTTCTATAAGGCTTAGTGATGACCTCGATTTCGCGACGAGCGGCGAGCTCGGCTTGTTTCATACTCAGCGCATCAATTCTTCCGCCAGGGAAGAATTTTTGGCTAAAGCTGACGCAGCCCATGTAAAGAGAGGAGGTGAGGATGGGTTCGTCGCCTTTGCCGATAATGACCTCGGTCGAGCCGCCTCCGATATCAACAACGAGTCTTTTTTCAGGAGTAATGGGAAGGGTATGGCTGACGCCGGTATAAATCAGTCTGGCTTCTTCGCGACCGGCAATCACTTCGATTGGAAAGCCTAGTGCAGCCTCTGCAAGCGGCAGAAAGTCCGCTACGTTTCTGGCTACGCGAAAGGTGTTGGTCGCAACCGCGCGCACGCGATCAGGGTGAAAGCTGCGTAATCTCTCTCCAAAACGTTGTAGCACCTCGACCGCGCGGTCAATTGCTTCTTGGTTGAGATTTTTTGAGGCATCCAGACCTGCGGCCAGGCGCACAGTTTCCTTGAGTCTATCGATCTGGTAGATGTGTTTGGCGCCATTTTGCTCAGCAACTCGCCCAATTGACAGCCTAAAGCTGTTAGAACCTAGATCGACTGCAGCCAACAGGTGTTTCATGACGTTAAACCAAATTGCAACTTCACTATTATAAAAGGGTATCTTGTAAAAAGTTTGTCATGTTCGCAAGATAAGCTTTAACTAAGAAAATGCCGCTATCATGTCTGAAACAGATACAAACAGCGTTGCTCCTCACTTATTCACAGGTTTTAGTCCTATGCCCGCCAGAAAAAAAGCTGAGCCCCTTTACTTCAACCGTGAATTGTCACTGTTGCAATTCAACGAGCGCGTCTTGGCAATGGCCGAGCGTCCAGATACCCCGGCACTAGAGCGTCTGCGCTACGTTTGTATCGTTGGTTCCAACCTGGATGAGTTTTTTGAAATCAGGGTGTCGAGTCTGAAGGCACAAATTGCTTTACACCCTAATTTTAGGGGCTCGGATGGCCTGACGACCGAAGAAGCGTTTGAAAAGGTTCAACAGGCGGTCCACGTGTTGGTCGACAGGCAATATGCACTGCTTAATGAGCAGGTCTTACCTGCGTTAAAGGCCGAAGGGGTCGTTTTACACCAGGCAGCAGAGTGGAATGCTGCACAAAAAAAATGGGCGCAAGAGGTCTTTAATCGCGATGTCATGCCCCTGTTGACCCCAATTGGTTTGGATCCTGCGCATCCGTTCCCAAGGGTTTACAACAAGAGTCTAAACTTTATTGTGCCTTTGTCTGGTGCAGATGCTTTTGGCCGTAAATCCACAATCGCGATTGTTCAGGCTCCCAGAGCCTTGCCCCGCCTGATAAAAGTGCCGCCTGCGGTCTCTGGCAATCCGCACGGTTTTATTTTGCTGACGGGTTTTTTGCGCGCCTTTGTTGGGGATTTATTCCCTGGCATGCACATGGAAGGCTGTTATCAATGGCGTGTCACACGCAACAGCGACCTGTTTGTCGATGAGGAAGAAGTGACCAACTTGCGCCAAGCTTTGCAAGGTGAGCTTTCGCAACGTAATTTTGGTTCAGCCGTGCGCTTGGAAATTGACCACAATACGCCACCGCATATCGAGGCTTTTTTACAAAAAGAGTTTTCGCTGACCACAGAGGATACCTATCGCGTCAACGGCCCTGCCAACGTCGCGCGCTTGATGCAGATCTGTAATATGGTCAAGGCGCCCGATCTGTTGTTTCCCGAATTCGTAGGTAAGGTACCCAAGCCGTTTGACAATTTGCCCAGCCGTTCTTCAGCGATTTTTGAGGCGATTGCCAAGAAAGACCATTTGTTACACCACCCCTACCAGTCTTTTATGCCCGTTCTGGACTTTCTGACAGCGGCGTCGATCGACCCTGATGTGGTGGCGATTAAGCAAACGATTTATCGCACGGGCGAGGACTCTCAGCTCATGCATCTGCTCTTGTCTGCAGCCAAGGCAGGTAAAGAAGTGACTGTCGTCGTGGAATTGATGGCACGCTTTGATGAGCAAACCAACATCAATTGGGCGGCTCGCCTCGAAGAAGTCGGTGCTCACGTCGTCTACGGCGTCGTCGGACACAAGACGCATGCAAAGATGGCCTTAGTGTTGCGACGTGAGAAAGGGCGTATCCGGCGCTATGGCCATATGGGCACGGGTAACTATCACTTGCGCACTGCGAGTCTTTACACGGATTTTGGTTTGTTGACGGCTGACCCTAAGCTCTGTGATGACATGGATCAGGTGTTTTCTCAGCTGACCGGGCTGGGTGAGCGAAGAAAGTTAAAGATGTTGCTCCAATCGCCTTTCACCATGCACAGCACCGTGGTCAGTATGATTCGAGCGGAAACACGTGCTGCGAAAGCTGGTAAAACGTCGCGGATCATGGCCAAAATGAACTCCTTGTTAGAGCCCTTGGTCATCCAAGAGCTCTACAAAGCCAGTCAAGCCGGCGTCAAAATTGATTTGATTGTGCGAGGCGTCTGTGCACTGCGTTCCGGTGTGCCGGGTTTGTCAGAAAATATTACGGTTCGGTCCATTGTGGGGCGCTTTTTGGAGCACTCGCGCGTCTTTTACTTTGACGATCAAGGCAAAGAGTCCGTTTATCTGTCCTCTGCTGACTGGATGGACCGAAATTTCTTTAGGCGTGTTGAGATTGCCTTTCCTGTCAATGACCCTGTTCTTAAAAAGCGGGTCATTGATGAGGCGTTTGTTGATGCCCTGCGGGACAATCAACGTGCTTGGTTGCAGCAACCAGATGGCACATACGCTCTGATACATAACCGACGGACTCCGTTTTCATTACACCTGCATTTGATGGAAAAGTTAGGTTGATGTAACAACGTGCCAATTGGTTTTGTCTGTCACAAATACGTAATCTTGGCTCTTTATGATGAGCGCGTAGTAGTTAACTATCCATTTTTTTATAGTTTTCTTAAGGACTAAAAATGATCAAACGTGTACTGACTTCCCTGACAGCTGGCCTCGCCATGAGCGTCGCAGCCTTGTCTGTGCAAGCCGCCGACATTACTGGTGCTGGCGCAACTTTCCCCTACCCAATTTTCGCCAAATGGGCTGAAATCTACAAAAAAATCGAAAACGTCGGCTTGAATTATCAGTCGATCGGTTCTTCGGGTGGTCTGCGCCAGATTCGCGCCAAGACAGTGACTTTCGGTGCCTCGGATGCGCCAGTGACGGGTGATCAGCTCGAAAAAGACGGTATGGTTCAGTTCCCCGTCATTCTTGGCGGCGTTGTGCCAGTCGTGAACATCGATGGTTTCAAGCCTAGCGAGTTAAGAGTCTCCGGTGAAGTGTTGGCCGAAGTCTACATGGGTACCATCACAAAATGGAACGACCCCAAGATCGTCGCGCTGAATCCTGGCAAAACTTTGCCTAATCAGAACATCACGGTTGTGCACCGTGCAGACGGTTCCGGTACAACATTTATTTTCACTGACTACCTGAACGAAGTGAGTAAAGAGTGGTCGGGTAAAGTCGGCAAAGGCGCTGCCGTCAAGTGGCCCGCCGCCAGTTCAGTTGGTGGCAAGGGTAACGAAGGTGTTGCCGCAAACGTGCAGCGTGTGAAAGGTTCGATTGGTTACGTTGAGTATGCGTATGCCAAGAAAAACAACATCACATACCTCCAGTTGTTGAACAAAAACGGTAAGTACGTCAGCCCAAGCGAAGCCAGTTTTGCTGCTGCTGCAGCGGGTGCGGACTGGTTCAGCGTTCCAGGTATGGGTATTTCCCTGGTCGAGCAAAAGGGTGATGCTGCATGGCCAATCACTGGCGCTTCATTTGCTCTGATGTACAAAGAGCCAACAGACAAGGCCGCTTCCAAAGAAGTGATCAAGTTTTTCACTTGGGCCTTCAAAGACGGTCAACAGCTTGCACTGGACTTGGATTATGTGCCACTGCCAGACGCTTTGACAAAACAGATCGCTTCTAAAGTCTGGTCGCAGATCAAGAACTAAAGTTCAGCACGACGGCTTGGCTTTTTTGCAAGCCTAGACGAACCCTTAAGTCTCAAGTCAGACTGTCCAGGCCCAACGGTTCTGGACAGTCCGTTCTAAGGAGTAGTAGATGAGTACGCCCCCAACGACGAGCGGCATGTTGGACCCCCGTATGATGGCGGTGGTCAAAAAGCAGCGTATTCAGGACTTTTTGTTTCACAAAGTCACAATGTTGTTTGCAGTGTTGGTGTTGGTTGCCTTAGCAGCAATTTTGGTGTCGCTGATGATCAGCGCCTGGCCAGCTTTTCAAAAGTTCGGAATTAGTTTTATCTGGACAGATGAGTGGGACATCGTAAACGAAAATTTTGGAGCCGCGATCGCCATTTATGGCACGCTGGTGAGCTCCGTGATTGCCCTGTTGATAGCCGTGCCGTTGGCATTTGGTATCGCCCTATTTTTAACCGAGATGTGTCCGACTTGGTTGCGCCGCCCGCTTGGCACCGCCATCGAGTTGCTGGCCGCGGTGCCTTCGATTATTTACGGCATGTTCGGTTTGTTTATTTTTGCGCCACTCTTTGCAGATTATGGCCAACCCGCCTTGCAGTCTACACTGGGGCAAATGCCTCTCATTGGCCCCATGTTTGGGGGTGCAATGAACGGGATTGGGCTGTTGGCTGCCGGGCTTATCCTGGCCTTTATGGTCTTGCCCTTTATTGCAGCGGTGATGCGCGATGTGTTCGAGATTGTTCCACCGATTTTGCGCGAATCTGCCTACGGTCTGGGATGTACGACTTGGGAAGTAGTGCGCTACATCGTTTTGCCGTATACCCAGAAAGGCGTCATCGGCGGCATTATGCTCGGCTTGGGTAGAGCCTTGGGCGAGACGATGGCGGTCACCTTTGTAATCGGAAACTCACAACGTATAAGTGAGTCTTTGTTTGCGCCAGGTACGTCGATTGCCTCGACCTTGGCCAACGAATTTGGCGAAGCGGATGATTTTCACTTGGCAACATTGTTTGCACTCGGCTTCCTCTTGTTCGTCATCACGTTCGTGGTCCTTGCCATTGCCAAGATCATGATTTTGCGCACTGAGCGTGCCCAAGGAGCTAAAACCTGATGAATAACGAAATGAATGCTGGTCTCTATCGCCGCCGCAAGTTCGTCAACACTCTTGGCCTGACGCTCTCCATGGTTGCGATGGCCTTGGGATTGTTTGTTCTGCTTTGGATTTTATTTGTCTTATTTAAAAATGGCTTTGCTGGCCTAAGCTTTGCTATTTTTACGGAGTCTACTCCTGCACCTGGCTCGCCGGGTGGAGGTTTGGCGAATGCCATCGTCGGTAGTCTCATGATGATCGGCGTGACGGCCTTGATTGCCACGCCCATCGGTATTTTTGCTGGTGTGTATCTGGCCGAGTTTGGCGATGACAACAAACTGGCCTCCATCACACGCTTTGTGACAGACATCATGCTGTCCGCACCCTCAATTATTCTTGGATTGTTTGTGTATGCAATTTTAGTGGCGCAGGTGAAACACTTTTCAGGTTGGGCTGGGTCTTTGGCACTTGCTTTAATCGCGATTCCAGTGGTGTTGCGCACGACTGAAAACATGCTGCGTCTCGTGCCGGGCAGCCTGCGCGAAGCCGCCTTTGCGTTGGGTGCGCCACATTGGAAGGTGACCAATTACGTCACCTTGCGTGCTGCGCGTGCCGGAGTGATGACGGGCCTATTGCTGGCCTTGGCGCGAATCAGTGGCGAGACCGCCCCCTTGTTGTTTACAGCCCTCAATAATCAATTCTTCTCCACAAACATGAACGCGCCTCTAGCGAACTTGCCCGTGGTGATTTTCCAGTTTGCGATGAGTCCCTACGACAACTGGGTCAGTTTGGCCTGGGCTGGAGCTCTATTAATTACGCTTGCTGTCTTGGTACTAAATATTGTCGCGCGAGTGCTCTTCCGCGAAAGATCTTCTGGTTAACTTTCTGGATCAATTATGAATACTCAAGCTACTGCAGCACCCCTGAAAAATGCACTCGAGGTGCGTGGCCTAAATTTTTACTACGGCAAATTCCAAGGTCTGAAAAATATTGACTTGGATATCGCGGAGGGTCATGTGACAGCTTTTATTGGACCTTCTGGTTGTGGCAAGTCCACACTGTTGCGCGCGCTCAACCGTATGTATAGCTTGTACCCCGGTCAACGTGCCGAAGGTCAAGTCAATTTTTATGGTGACAACATCCTAGATTCTAAACAGGATCTCAATATGTTGCGCGCTCGGATTGGTATGGTGTTCCAAAAGCCAACCCCTTTCCCAATGTCGATTTATGACAATGTTGCGTTTGGCGTTCGTCTGTATGAAAACCTGAATAAAGCTGACATGGATGCCCGTGTCGAATGGGCGCTCACAAAGGCGGCTCTATGGAACGAATCCAAAGACAAGCTCAACCAGAGCGGTCTGTCACTGTCGGGCGGTCAACAGCAACGTTTGTGTATCGCCCGCTCGGTTGCCGTCAAGCCTTCGGTGATCTTGTTTGATGAACCCACCTCAGCGCTTGATCCAATTTCAACCGCCAAGATCGAAGATTTGCTCCACGAATTGAAATCTGACTACACCGTCGCGATTGTCACGCACAACATGCAGCAGGCTGCGCGCGTGTCTGACTTTACAGCGTTTATGTACCTCGGCGAGTTGATAGAGTTTGGTCAAACAGACAAAATCTTTGTCAAACCCCAGCGTAAAGAAACAGAAGACTACATTACAGGTCGCTTTGGCTGATCTTTAATTTTCTGGTATAGTTGCGGTCTTCGGGGCGTAGCGCAGCCTGGTAGCGCATCTGCTTTGGGAGCAGAGGGTCGTGAGTTCGAATCCCACCGCCCCGACCAGTAAAATTAACGGGTTACAGATCAAAAGTCTGTAACCCGTTTTGTTTTTTTGATCACACGTACACGTGCACAAATTTCCGGGTTAAGGCTTCTGCGGCAGATAGTTGCCAGCTAGTTCTTGGGTCGAATAGCTATCGCAGCATAGAAAATACTACCTCTATGGTGTCGTTACTTAAAGTTTGCAATGAGCTCTATTGACTTGCAATTTTTATCATAATAGCGAGCCAGATCCATTTGAGTATTGAGATTTAATTTGTTCTTTATAAACGTGCGATACATCTTTACCGTCCTGAGAGAGATATCCAATAAGTTGGCTACCTCAGTTTGCTGAAGCCCCTTTCCAAGCAACAAAAGTACTTGAGCCTCTCTGCGGGTAATGGGAATGTCGATGAGTGTGTTTTCTGACGGGACGGTTGTTGTGAGGTATCTACTTTTTTCAAGCCTATCAAAAGCTTTTTCAATAGACTCACTTATTTGACTTGGGCTAAAGGGTTTGAGAATAAAATCCATAGCACCACCTTGCCATGCTTGAATAATGTCAGTTTGCATGGCACTGCCACTCATAAAAATTATTGGATACCTAACATTCAATTCCATTAAATTTGATTGCAGCTCAATTCCATTGATGTAAGGCATATTCAAATCAATGAGAATACAGGTAGGAATGCCATCATTAAACGTAGCTGTCTTTATGGCATCAATCGCTGATTCCGCAGACTCAAAACAATCAACCACATAGTTTTTTGAGAGCCAGGTATATAAAGCCTCTCTTATGTCCTGTTCGTCATCAACGATAATCACTCTTGAGAGACTCATGACTTAGGCTTCAAAAGAAAGAGGAAACTGAATGGTAAAAACGGCTCCTCGGCTTTTGCTATTGTTCGCGCTAATAGTGGCCTGATGCCTATCTAAGATCGTCCTGCAAAGCCATAGTCCCACTCCTTGCCCCTCATTTTTAGTTGTTTTATAGAGTTCAAAAATCACCGGTAATGTCTCTGGTGCAATTCCATTGCCACTATCTTCGATAGCAATGATTGCCGTTTTATCATTTATCTTTACGGTTAAGGTGATTTCTCGAAGACTAGGAAGAATTTCCTACACAATCATTGGAATGAGGTCTGGACGTCACCAAACAACTGTCCAACGTCCTTATAGGACATAGCTTTGATCCCATCACTAAACTCAAGTGCTTGACCACTATAGACAACGGCGCGGATGGCCAGCGCATTGAGGTGTTGGTCAAAGTGCTGGAGGGTGCGCTTAAAGTTTGCATTCCAAGTGCTCGCTGCTTTGATCTCCACCCCCATCAGCGCACTGCCTTGCTTGTGAAGCAGATCAATCTCATGGCCCTGGCTGTCTCTAAAAAAATAGAGATTGGGAGTGAGGCCACGGTTATAGCGGGCCTTGAGCGCCTCAAGTACCACTAGGTTTTCAAAGAGATTACCGATCAAGGGATCGCGTCCAACCTGCTCGACACGTTCTATACCAAGCAGATAGCAGAGCAGGCCTGTATCAGTGAAGTAAATCTTGGGTGTCTTAATGACACGCTTGCCGAAGTTTTCAAAATAAGGGGGGAGTCGAAACACGACATATGAGGCTTCGAGGATGGATAGCCACGCTTTAATTGTCATGCCATCGACACCAACATCATTCGACAGAGATTGATAGTTGATCACTTGACCCACGCGACCAGCCAGGAGCTTCATGAATTTTTCAAATAAAACAACGTCTTTGAGTTTGATCAATTGTCTGACATCGCGCTCAACATAGGTTTGAAAGTAGTTGGCGTAGGCGGTATGTGGTCGTTGCGCCTGATCGTAGATGCGGGGTAGGAACCCCTGAAACAAGTAGTCGCTGGGCGTGTCAAACTCAATATTGGCATCGCTGAGTTCCGCAATGGATAAAGGCAGAAGGTGTAAGAGGCCTGTGCGGCCGGCCAAAGACTGCGTCACGGCCTCTCGTAACAGCAACTGATGCGAACCCGTCAGTACAAATTGTCCGTTAACGTTGTCTTGATCGACGATTTCTTGCAAATAGCTCAATAAATGCGGGGTGCGTTGAACCTCATCAAAAATCGTGCGCTGCGGATATTGTTTGAGAAACGCTTTTGGATCCTCGGTCGCAAATTGACGGACTTCGGGATTTTCAAGGTTGACATAGGCATAGTCGGGCAGGACGGATCGCACCAGTGTGGTCTTACCCGCTTGGCGGGGACCGACAATCGTGACGATGGGGTAGTCGGTGAGCTGGGTCTGCAGCTCGCGTTGTAGGTGGCGTAGAATCATAAATACATTTTAATCCATGCAAATTCAGAGTTCAACTCTGGATTTGCATGGATTTCCCTACATCATTGTTTTGTATAGTAAAAAATCGCGAAAATTTTAGCGAATCGTGCCAATATTCGATCCACATCCATAATTTCTCAGCCTTTTGGAGCAGCATTGGGCCTCAATCATCCTCCCCTAAATTTTCAGTTGCAAACTCGCCTTGTTCCGATTGGAGAGGCGACGATTGAAATCTTTACGGTGGGAGAGGGGCCTTGGCTCGTGATGCTGCCTTCACTTGGGCGAGGCGTGGAGGACATGCAGGCGTTGGCGCATCGAATCGCCAAGCAGGGTTTTTCAGTGTGCTTACCCAATCCAAGGGGGATTGGGCGGAGTGCGGGGCCGATGCACAACCTGACCCTCGATGACCTGGCAGAGGATGTCATGCAGGTCATTCGTACTCTCACAGATCAACCTGTCTTCATCGCCGGGCACGCCTTTGGTAATTGGGTGGCACGCAATCTTGCGACGCGTTATCCGGAGCACATCCGCGGTGTGGTGCTGGTTGCCGCCGCCCACAATACGATTCGTCCTGACCTCGCTCAGCATATAAATGTCTGCATGAATGGACAATTGAGCGATGAAGTACGCTTGGCATCCTTGCAGGCTGCTTTTTTTGCACCAGGACACGATGCGCGCGACTGGTTGACGGGGTGGCATCCAGACGTGGCGCGTATGCAGAGAGAGGCGAGTCAAGCCAGTCCGCGTCACCACTGGTGGCATGCCGGGTCTGCACCTATACTGGATCTGCAAGCAGAGCAAGATCCCTTTGCTCCAATAGCCACCGCACAAGATTTAGCAAAAGAGCTAGGTACAGACCGCGTCAAGGTGATACGTATTCAGGATGCGAGTCACGCGCTGATTCCTGAGCAGCCAGAAGCCGTGAGTTATGCCATCATTGAGTTTATGCAGTCCATGCTTGCAATAGCGCCAGAAAAAAATTAGTTTTATAAAAAAGGTACATTTAAAACGTACTTAAAAAAATACGTCAGGAGATGTTATGAACGCCTCCCTCCCCCCTGGGGAGTGAGGGTGACAGAAAAGCAGAGAGCCCTCGCTTTACCTAACGGCATCTAAGTGCCAAAGTGGAGTTTCTGAAATTAACCACAAACGGTAATGAGGGCTCGAAATGAAGATTACGACAATCGGACTAGATATTGCAAAGAAATTTTTTCAATTGCATTGGGTAGATATGACAACAGGTGAAGTTCATCGCAAGCAACTCAAACGCGAACAGATGGCAGAGTTTTTTGCCAACTGTGAGCGTAGCGTGATCGCGATGGAGGCCTGTGGGAGTGCGCATTACTGGGCGCGCAAGCTCTCAGGGCTGGGTCACGAGGTCAGGCTGGTTGCTGCGCAATTTGTGCGGCCGTTTGTTAAGTCCAATAAGACCGATGCTGCCGATGCACGGGCGATCTGGGAAGCCTCACAGCGTCCTGAGATGAAGTTTGTGGCAGTCAAGACAGAGGGTCAACGAAGCGTATTGACGCTGCATCGCTTGCGAGAGCAGATGGTTAAGTTTCGCACCATGCAGACTAATCAGCTACGTGGCCTACTCTATGAGTTCGGTGTCGTGCTACCGGTCGGTCGAGCTAAGGGTATGCCTGCCGCGTTAGACGCGCTCGGCGAGCTTGAGGAAACATTACCCGCCATGACGGTTGACGCGCTGCGTCAACAAATGGTGCGTATCCAAAAACTTAGCGATGACATTGCCGATATTGAGAAAAAACTCACGCTCTGGAAAAAAGAAGAGCGTTCGGCAGTAAAAATCATGGAAATACCTGGTGTGGGGATACTCACCGCCACTGCAGCTGTTGCCACGATGGGTGATGCCGGTGCGTTTAAGAACGGGCGAGAGTTCGCTGCGTTTCTGGGTCTGGTACCCAAACAAAGTGGCACAGGCGGGCGGGTTCGTCTGCAAGGAATCAGTAAACGGGGTAATGTTTATCTAAGAACCTTACTGATTCACGGGGCGCGTGCGCGGATTAACTTCCAAAAGCAGCGAGACCCCTGGATAGAACAGTTGTTGGCGCGTCGCCCGTTTAATGCGGTGGTAGTAGCGCTAGCTAACAAGATGGCACGAACGATCTGGGCCTTGATGGCGCATGATCGGGAATACCAAAAGAACTACGTGATAAGTATCGCGTAGCTGATTAACAACAAAGAGGAGTTGAACAGCTAATAGGTTGCGCAGGTAGATATGAGATAGATGGCGGAACAGGTCGGACCGCGAGAGAGTAAACCTGTATGTTTGTCTGGTCCTTTAAAGGACGTTCAGGAGACGAGGGCTTTCTCGGCGAATTCCATCAGGGTCAGCAGGCTTCGCGTCTGCACAAACAGACCGGATATAAGACTGCAACCACCTTTACTGTTGATATCAAATATTTCTTGCCAAACCGGGAGGCGTTCATATAAGACAAAGATGTTGGGGTTTTTAAAAAGACAAGGCCTAGTTTTACTCGCTACTATTGGCTTGACCTGTAGCGCAATGGCCGCCTATCCGGACAAGCCGATTCGCTTGGTGGTCCCTTTCCCACCTGGGGGCGCAGCAGACATCATGGCCCGAGGGATGGCGGTTAAGCTGGGTCAGGACCTGGGACAACCGATTGTGATCGACAATCGAGGTGGTGCTGGTGGCAGCACGGCCAGTGAACTCGTTGCCAAGTCTCCCGCGGATGGGTACACGATCTTGTTTGCCAACATGGGCACGATGGCGATTAATGTCTCGTTGTATCCCAATCTGCGCTATGACCCTGTCAAAGACTTTGCCCCAGTGAGTCTGACGCACCTGACGCCGCGCGTGTTGATGGTGAGCCCAGATGTGCCGGCCAACTCCATTGCAGAACTCATTGCTCTGGCCAAAAAAAATCCTGGCATGTTGAGCTATGGTTCCGCGGGTAATGGGAGTTCGAGTCACATCTCTGGTGCGCTGTTCGGCACGATGGCAGGTGTAGAGATGCTCCATATTCCCTACAAGGGCAGTGCGCCGCTTGTGACAGACTTGTTGGCCGGTCGCGTCAATATGACCTTCGACTCCTACTCTGTGTATGAGAGTCACATTCGTAACGGTAAGGTCAAAGTGCTAGGGGTCACGGCGCCCACGCGCATGGATGTATTGCCTACCGCACCAACCATCGCGGAAAGCGGCCTGAAAGGCTATGAGGTGTTGAATTGGCTAGGCCTCGTTGTTCCAACAGGAACGCCTCAGGGAGTCGTCAAGCGACTCAACGAGGCAACCGCCAAAGCCATGGCGGATCCGGAGTTGCGCAAACAATTGATTCAATTGGGCATTGAGCCGACGCATTCGACACCCGAGCAGTTCTCAGCGCTGATTCTCACAGAGATTCCTAAATGGAAAGCCGTTGTCAGCAGCACAGGTGCGACAAACAACTAATCTTTTAAAAGATCTTGTTCGGATTGCCTGTATTGTTTGCTGCCCTCCTGTTGATACGTTTTCCTGATCAGATACGTTGGGCGGCGTTTCGATTCCATATAGGTTCGACCGATATATTCACCTAGTACACCGATTCCAATGAGCTGTACGCTTCCCAAAAATAAAACGGCAACGAGTAAAGAGGCATAGCCGGGCAAGTCCACACCAAAGATCAAGGTGCGGATCACAATGAATAATGCATAAAGAGACGTAATCATCGCACCCGTCACGCCCATATACGTCCACACGCGAAGCGGGAGTGAGCTAAAGCTCGTGATGCCTTCTAAGGCGAAGTTCCAAAGTTTCCAGCCTGAAAATTTGGTGGTGCCAGCCGACCGTGGCTCACGCGAATATTCTATGGTCATGGTTCTAAAACCAACCCAGGCAAACAGTCCCTTCATGAACCTCTGCTTCTCCGGCAATAACTTCAGCGCGTCGACAACGATACGGGTCATCAGCCGACAATCACCCACGTTGGTGGGGATCTGGATCTGGGCGAGCGCATTGTAAATGTCGTAGAAAGCGGATGCGCTCAGTCTTTTGCCTAGCGTGTCGGATTCTCTGTTTGAGCGTTTTGCCAACACCACATCGACGTCGTGCTCTTCCCAAGCTTGGAGGAGCTGGCCAATCAAAGAAGGAGGATCCTGCAGATCTGAATCAATTGGGATCATCAAATCTCCCGTCGCAAGGTCAAGTCCAGCAGTCAACGCAGCCTCTTTACCAAAGTTCCGAGATAACTCCACAACTTTAAATCTTGAGTCTTTTAAACTTAATTCAATGAGGAGGTCCAAGGTGCCATCTTGGCTTCCATCGTCGACACAGATCACTTCAAAAGTATATTTTTCAAGTTGTGCAAACTCTCGAGTGACTGCATCAAAAAATACGTCAATGCCCAGTTCTTCGTTGTAAAACGGGCAAACGAGACTGACCAATAGCGGTGTGCTCATCGTATGTCCTTACTTAGAACGAAACACTTCAACACCTACGCCTTCACAATCCGGATAGACATCGGGCTTTTCGGTCGAGACGCGTGTGGCGAACACCAAGGGATGCGCGAGCATACGCTTAACGATTTCATCGCAAAGCGTTTCTTGTAATTGGATATGTCCTGGCGCAATAATGTCCGCGATAGTCTGACGCATAAAGTCGTAATCCACGACTTCGCTGAGTTCGTCTTTGTTGGGCGTATTGCTATGGAGGGGCACGTACAAGTCGATATTGACAAAGACACGCTGCTCTCCTTTTTTTTCGAAATCATGCACACCGATATTCATGTTGATCTCAAAAGATTTCAAGAACAAGCGACGGCAATGTGTCAGGTCGAGTTTTTCAATATGCGTAGGTGTCATTGGTCAGCTGTGCGGGTCAAAGAGTTAAAAGTCGAAAGTATTCGGATCACGTGGTCAAAAACATGACATCACGGTCTGAGGATTTCAGGTGTTGTCCACCATCCACATAAAGTGTCGTGCCAGTGATGGCGTGTGCTGAGGCAAGATAGACCGCCGCAGCCGTAATGTCCTCAGGTGTCGAGGATTTGCCAAGCGGCGTCATATGGTGGGCCTGTTGAAAACCAGTCTCAGTTTGGTCGCCAGAAACGAGGGTAATGCCCGGCGCCAGGCCGACGATCCTGACATGGGGCGCCAAAGCCTGTGCTAGGAGCCGCGTTGCTTCAAGCAGGGCGGCCTTGGAAAGCGTGTAAGACAGAAAATCTGGGTTGGGGTTGAGCAGCTTTTGATCTAGCAAATTGATCACAACGGCTGGATGCTTATACACATGCTGACTATTGCTGCGTGCGCGAAATAGATCGCGTGCCAGAGAGACGGGCCCAGCAACATTGATCTGCATATGTGCATTCAGTCTCGCGTAGCTAAAACTCTCTGCCACGTCATAATCAAAGAGCGAAGCATTGTTGACGATGCAGCTCGGCAGTCCAAGAGATTCCGTACAGCGTGCAATCAAGGTCGAGACTGAGGCTTCGCTTTCCAGGTCAGCCTGTAGGGCGACTGCGCGGCGTCCAAGTGCCTCGATATCCCGAACGGTCTGCTGGGCGTGCTCGGAGGACGTGCCAAAATGAATCGCGACATCCCAGCCTGCTGAGGCAAGTCCTAAAGCAATGCTACGCCCCAGACGCTTGCCAGCGCCTGTGACCAGGGCAATTTTTTCAGAAGGGAGAGTAGACACGTTCGCGAAGCCTGAGCAAGCTGTGACGCCACAAGCGGACGTCCACACAATCGTCATATTAACTTGTCTAAGATAGTTTAAGCCTTTTTACCCTGAAGCATGGGACTTAACACCCGTGAATACTGGCTCGCCATGTCATAAGCGTGTCCGAGTTGCAATACTTTAAAGTCCTGTTGTAAAGGACCTATCACCTGAATGCCGGCTGGCATTCCAGTCTCACTAAAGCCGGCCGGCATGCTGAGTGCAGGGAGTCCAGCCATGGTGGCTGGGATGACGGATTGCATCCAGCGGTGGTAGGTGTCCATTTGCTGTCCAGCGACTTCTTTGGGCCAGTGCTGCTCGGCATTGAAGGGGAAAATCTGCGTGGTTGGCATGACGAGGAAGTCATACGTTTCAAACATGCGACGCAGTTCCTGATACCAGGCCGTGCGGACTTTTGCAGCGGCAAAAACTGCCGGTCCAGTCAAATTGAGACCTTGTTCAATTTCCCAGACAGCTTCAGGTTTTAGCATGGCACGACTTTCTGGCGCCTCGTAGTGCTGAGCATTGCCGCCTGCAAAGGTAAAGCTGCGCAAGGTCAGCCACGCATTCCATAACCGTTCGAGATCGAAATTGGGGTGTGCGTCTTCGACCGTGCAGCCAATGGTTTTAAAGTGTTCAAGTGCGCGCGTGGTGACGGCGAGCAACTCTGGATCCATGGGTAAGTGACCTTTCAGATTGCCGAGCCAGCCAATCCGTTTGCCCCGAAGATCTGTTTCGAGCGGTTGCGTAAACAAACGCGGATCATCTTGGCGACGCGTCAGCGGGAGACGAGGATCAAAACCTGCTTGCACCGCTAATAACATCGCCAAGTCTGGGACGTTACGCGCCATCGGCCCTGTCACACTGAATTGCTGGAAAAAGACTTCTTCGCCGGGACCGTGCGGGACGCAGCCGGGCGAGGGACGAAAACCAAAGACATTATTGAAGGCAGCAGGGGTCCGTAAAGAACCCATCATGTCCGAACCATCGGCCACAGGTAGCATACGAAGCGCCAAGGCCACACCTGCGCCGCCGCTGCTACCCCCTGCGGTTCGCGAGGGATCAAAGGCGTTACGGGTAATGCCATAGACCTTGTTATACGTATGTGCACCCAGGCCAAACTCCGGTGAGTTCGTGCGGCCGACAAAGATCGCACCTCCGGCGCGCACGCGTCCGTTGGCAGCCGAGTCCACCTTGGTGACCTGGTCTTTAAAAATCAGCGAGCCGTTGGTCGTGACCATGCCGGCAACCGGTGCGATATCCTTTGGCGCTTGAGGAAAGCCGTGCAGGGGGCCCATGCTTTGATTGCGGGCGAGTTGCGCGTCACGCTCTTGGGCTTGCGCAAGAAGAGCGCTGCGCTCAGGCATTGCCACGATCGCATTGACTGTGGGATTTTGCACATCAATTTGAGCTAGAAATGCTTCCATCACTTCAACGCATGACAGCGCACGTCGATGAATCGCACGAGACAGGCTCGTCGCATCCATTGAAACGATGTCCCAATGATGATTTATTTGGCTGGTCTGGTCAGACTGCTTGGCGGATGAAGGAGTTGTCATAGTGTCAGTGGATGGCTAGGGTCAGAATCGAGCAGTTCAAGAAAATCAGACCCTATTGTGCAATAAAATCCACACGAACAAGCCCGCAGGGGCATACAGGAACGAAATGAGTCTATTTTCTTTGCACGGCAAAACGGCCTTCGTGACCGCAAGTGTGCGTGGGCTCGGTTTTGAGATTGCGCAGGGCCTTGCGTCAACAGCGGACTGGGCGCATCATCAACATTACCTCGATTGCAGGTCCGATTTCACGTGCCTCTGACGCCCGCTGGGGTCGTCCGGCAGAAATCGCCGGAGCGGTTGCTTTTCTAGCCTCTGATGCCGCCTCCTACATCACCGGCGAGGTGATCGCCGTTGATGGTGGTTATCTGGCACATTTTTAACTTTTTTAACGCAAGCTACAGACATCCATTTGAGGCTGGACGAAGTTAGCGCTGCCGTCACCGTAGGCCGCCGGATGCATGGACCGGATCGTTTCGATTGCCTTCAGACAAGCCGATCCATAATGTGTCGATCGTGAAAAAGCACCCCAACGTATTTGCATTTTTTGCACCACCTCTGACTGACTTCTACAATTGACATTACCGCCACAACGCAGGGGTGTTAAGCCATCATATGAGGCAGGGGACCTTGGTGCAGCAGGTGCAGTGTTCTGGTTAGATTGCGCGGCAGGCGGTGCAGTAGGCTGCGTAGCAGAGCTGCCATCGAAAATGACGCGATCCAACTGACAGAGATTGATGTTTCGCTTTTCTTCTACTTTTTTACTTTTGTATTCCACGCGTATGTCATAGACGCAGCCGCGCGTTGTTCCGGCGGTAAAGGGCTGTTCGTATCCCGGCATTAAGACTTCTTCACCGAAGACATCTTTACCCCAGCCAGTCGATTTCAAGGGGGAAAGAAACAGTTTGAACATTGGTTCTTTGCTGCGATTAACAAGAACGAAATTCGTGTCGACAACTTGCGCTGGGGCGGAGGAAAATACACAGAGAGTGAACGCAATAATTGTTAAAACTTTAAGGTAAGCGTTACGCATAAAGAAACCTATTTTGTAAAATATACAAATATTATCAATATGGTAATGTTAATGCATTGTTAAATCATTGCACCAGCGGTTTTCTTCTGCTGACGAGGTTGGCGGCCCAAAATAGTGCCGCTAGCAATACTGCGGCGCCTACTTGAAACACGAAAACAATATCGTAAGACGCATCAATCGCCCACAACCAGGCTGCGACCACGGGTCCAATCGCGCGAGCAATGATGGTGGGCACGGTGATTAGGCCGTTGAGCGCCCCGTAAGCATGCGCACTCAACATTTCCGGTACGACTTGAGCCCGCACGATCGTAAAGACACCGTTAGCTAAGCCGTAGATGCCAAATAGCGCGGCGACGAGTTGAAAGCTCAACGAATCCAACAAAAAAGTCGCGAACACAAAAGGGAAAACACTCAACATCACGGAGCCGAGCGTTCGCATCGAAACGCGGGTGGCAAACCGACTGATGATGATGCGTCCAAGCACTTGAGCGGGACCAATAATTGAAATCGCCCACACCACTTCGTTGGTTGGGAGTTGCTTGTCGAGCAGCATCGGGTACATGTGAAAGGTAAATACTGAAAACACCATAGAGTAGGTGGTCAGTGCGATCAATAAAAGCCAGAACACTGCGCTATGCAGTGCTTCATGCACGATATTTTTATCACGCGCGATGTTGTCGGCTTTGCTTCCTTGGTGGGCAGAATTGACCGCATCTAGCTCGGGCTTGACCCAATAAAAATAGCCAGCTGCACAGGCAATGTTCACAAAAGCGAGCACCCAGAGCGAGGCACGCCAGCCCCAGCCGTCGATCAAAAACTGTTCAAGCGGAATAAAAACCGTACTGGCGAAGCCTGCCCAGAGCGTGATGGTAGTGATGCCCGCGCGGGAGTGTTGTGGACCGACGCGACGCGCGAGAAGCGCAAAAGCGGACTCATAGAGAATGGCGGCTTGAAGTGCCCCCATCGCTGCCGCAATCAAATAAAAAATGAATAGACTTTGTACAAACGACCAGGCGATAAACAGCACCGCTGCGATGAGTGAACCCCACACCATGACGCGCTTGCCGAAACCGCGATCAATGGCGAGACCGACCGGATAGGCGAGCGCTGCGGCAAGGAGTAAGCCAATGGTCAGCGCGCTATAGACGTCAGTTTTTGACCAGCCAAGCTCGCGCTGCATGGCCACAATGATGAGTGGAAATGCATAATAAATCGTCCCGTAGGAGCAGATTTGAGCGATGCCGAGAAAGCTTGCGAATCCATGGGTTTGAGCCGTCGTACTGACCACTTCTTTAGACATATGTGTTGTCTCGTTATATATTTTTAAACTTACATTTGTCTAACGTAGGCACGGATTGCACCTGTAGGCTGCATTAGTCGAGTCTGACCAGTCCATCGACCGCCAGGACTTTATTTGCCTGAACAAACAACGGATTGATTTCAGCCTCGACAATGTTCGCACCGGACACAGAAGCCAGCCTGGAAAAGGCCACTACAGCTTGCGCTAAGGCATCGCAATCGCCCTTCGGCAAACCACGGAAGCCTTTAAGAAGTTTGGTGACACGTACCTCGTCGATCATGGCGTGGGCTTGTTCGAGCGTCACGGGTGCGAGTCGAATTGCAAAATCGGGTGACAGCTCTGCGGTGATGCCGCCCGCACCTAAAATAACCGTGGGTCCCACTAGCGGATCATTGCGGTAGCCGAGGATCAGCTCCAGCAGACGTGACTCCATGGCCTGAACTAAGAACCCATCCAATTTTGCCTGAGGTGCATAGGCGAGGGCGCTCTGCGTGATCTCTTTGACCGCCGTTTCAAAATCAGCCGTATTGCGAATGCCAACCTTGACACCACCGGCCTCTGTCTTGTGCGGAATGTCGCGTGAGGACACCTTGACCACCACGGGGTAAGGAACCGCGTGCGTAGGATGCTCGCCGTTCACGAGCTGGGCCTGCGCAGTATTGACGCCCAAGGCTTTAAAGACTTGTCCCGCTTCATACTCAGTGAGTAAGCCCTTTGTAGGCAAGCCAGCAGGCCAGGCAATATCTGCCAAAACAGGCGGGGCCTTGTCTCGGGCTTGAAAAAAGACCGATAACGCATCCGCACAGGACTCGGGCGTACGGAAAGCAGGAATGCCTGCCTGTTGTAGCAGGCCCAGCGAAGCCATGGCCTCGGGCGCCAAAAAGACGGCCAGAGGTTTGGTGTCAGGTTTATCGGATTCGACCAAAGGCTTGACGGCCAATTCGGGATGGAACTGTGCGGACGAGCCCACTACACTCAGTACCGCATCGCACCAGTCCGTGCGCAGCAATTGTTCGAGCAGGTCTTTGTATTGCGCGCTGGTGGCTGCAAGTGTCAAGTCGATGATCGTGGTTTCACGGATATTCATACCGCGTTGCGCCATGTGAGCGACAAATGCCGGCGGGGGGGCGACCGCGACCATACCCATCACCCCTAGGTTGTCTACGACTGTGGCCGCCCCACCACCGGTGGTGGTGATCACCGCCACGCGAGCAGGTTGAGGGTGGGGTGCAGTTTTACCTAAATAGCGTTGCGCCAGCGGAGCAATCTCAAAAAGTGTTTCGAGATTGCGCACTCGCAGCACACCGTACGCACGCAAAAAGGCATCCACTGCGACGTCATTGCCCGCCAGTGCGCCCGTATGCGATTGTGCAAGGGCATCACCTTGCTCGGAGCGGCCAATCTTGTAAGCAATCACGGGCTTGTTGTGTGCACGTGCGCGTTCGAGTGCGCGCGCAAGCGTTGGTGAGTCGCGAATAGTTTCAAGAAATAGCAAGATGACTTTGGTGTGCGCGTCATCGACCAAGGCATCAATCACCTCGCCGACGGTGACATCACTTTCGTTGCCAACAGAAACTGATTTCGCAAAACCAAACCCGCGCGCATTCGCACGTGCCATCAACGAGCCCATCATGGAGCCGCTTTGCGACACCAGGCTCAGCCCGCCGCAGATGAGTGTTTCCGCTTCAAAGGCTGCGTTGACGGACAAAATCATGCCGCTATACAAGTCAGCCAAGCCGATACTGTTTGGTCCCACAATACGCACACCGAGCTCTCTGGCGCGGGCAATTAGGGCCTCTTGGGCCACCATGCCCTCAGGACCTGTCTCACCAAAACCATCCGAGTAAATGGTGATAACTTTTGCGCCCGCCTTGGCGCAGGAATCAATCAAGGGCAGAACGAGGTCGCTAGCGACCATGACAAACGCCTGATCAATCCGACCGGGCAAGTCGGCGAGATCTGCATAGGCAGGTTCTCCCATGATCTCTGATTGCGTGCGATTGATCGGATAAATTTTTCCCTGAAAACCATGTTTACGCATAAAGCGCATGGGTCGTGCCGTGTTTTTTTGTAAATTTCCTGAGGCACCCACGAGGGCAATCGCCCGGGGAGAAAACAGTGCTTGGGCAAAGTCGGAGGCAGAGACAGGCTTGTTCATTCTTTTCAACGATATGAGAGAGGGCTTTCTGAAGGAGGTTATGCTTTCGTTACGATAACTCAAAGAATCACGCAGTTTTTTATACCCACTACCCTACAATCATCGGTAGTCGTATAAAAACTGGTTACAAACGGAGGGGTTTGACCCATGAGCAAGGAAAATAGCGGAAAACACGTTAAGACGCCTGAGTCGTTACGCAGTGCGCGTTGGTTTGCACCGGACGACTTGCGTTCCTTTGGTCATCGTTCGCGTGCCATGCAAATGGGCTATGGTCCAGAGGATTGGGTCGGTAAACCCGTGATAGGCATTGTTAATACATGGTCCGATATCAACCCTTGCCATAGCCATTTCAAGCACCGCGTCGAGGACGTTAAGCGTGGCGTGCTGCAGGCGGGTGGTTTTCCGATCGAGTTGCCCGCACAATCACTCGCTGAGCAGTACGTCAAGCCCACCACAATGCTTTACCGCAACTTACTCGCCATGGATGTCGAGGAGTTGTTGCGTTGCCATCCTATCGACGGCGTGGTGCTGATGGGCGGTTGTGACAAGACGACACCTGCGCTATTGATGGGTGCCACCAGTGCAGGCTTGCCCTCTATTTATGTGCCTGCTGGTCCGATGCTGCGTGGCAACTGGCACGGTAAGGTCTTGGGATCCGGTTCGGATGCCTGGAAATTCTGGGATGATCGCCGGGCGGGTTTGATCAACCAAAAAGACTGGATTGAAATCGAGGGTGGTATCGCCCGCAGTCATGGCACCTGTATGACGATGGGGACGGCTAGCACCATGACCGCGATCGCCGAGGCGTTAGGCATGACCCTACCGGGCGCCTCCTCGATTCCTGCACCTGACTCCAATCATTTGCGCATGAGTGCCGAGTCCGGCCGTCGGATTGTTGAGATGGTGTGGGAAGATCTGACACCCAGCAAAATTCAGACCCATGCCGCGTTTGAAAACGCGATTGTTGTGGCGATGGCCATGGGCTGCTCGACCAACGCCATTATCCATGTGATTGCGCAGGCCAAGCGGGCGGGTTGTGACATTGGCCTTGAGGATTTCGACCGCTTCAGCCGCGTTGTGCCGGTCATTGCCAATGTGCGTCCGAGCGGTGACACCTACTTGATGGAAGACTTCTTCTATGCCGGCGGCCTGCCGGGTATGATGTCACGTATCACACAGCATTTGCATTTGGATACGCTGACTGTCACAGGCAAGACACTCGGAGAAAACATCAAAGGTGCAGCCGTCTACAACGATGATGTGATTCGCCCCGTTGACAATCCTATCTACGCCGAAGGTGCCCTGGCCGTGCTCAAGGGTAACCTCGCCCCCGACGGCTGCGTGATCAAACCGAGCGCGTGTCCACAGCATTTACATGTTCACACCGGTCCTGCACTCGTGTTTGATGACTATCCTTCCATGAAGGCCGTGATTGACAATGATGACCTCGACGTCACGGCGGATCATGTGTTGATTTTGCGCAATGCAGGTCCGTTGGGCGGTCCTGGTATGCCGGAATGGGGTATGTTGCCCATGCCTAAAAAGCTTCTCAAGCAAGGCGTCCGTGACATGTTGCGCCTGTCCGATTCGCGCATGAGTGGCACGAGCTATGGCGCCTGTGTCTTGCATATTTCTCCCGAGTCGTTTGTCGGTGGTCCTTTGGCCTTGGTCAAAACAGGCGATATGATTTCTGTGAACGTACCAACACGCAGCATCAGCCTCGATATCTCCGAAGAAGAATTTGCACGTCGCAAAGCGGCCTGGAAGGCCCCTGAGCCCAAGTATGAGCGCGGCTATGGATGGATGTTCTCCAAACACATCCAACAAGCCAACGAAGGCTGCGACTTTGACTTTTTGCGCACGGATTTCGGTAAAGCTGTTCCCGAACCAGATATCTACTAAAAGACAAAAAAGAGACTGATTGATGAGTAAACTGTCTGCTTCAACACGTGAAAAACTCATGGCGGTGAGTACCGCTACGTTAGCGACTTGCCTCTATAAACGAGGCTTGCGTTCGCAATTTATCCAAAATGTGCAAAAACTTTCGCTGGCTAAACAAAATATGGTGGGCGAGGCTTATACGCTGCGCTACATTCCGGCGCGCGAAGATTTAAATGGCATAGAGGTGTTCAAAGACCGTACGCATCCTCAGCGAAAAGCCGTAGATGAATGTCCTGCGGGCGCGGTCATGGTGATCGACAGTCGCAAAGACGCACGAGCGGCCTCGGCCGGTGGCATCCTAGTCGGACGGCTCATGGCCAGGGGTGCGGCCGGGGTGGTGACAGATGGCGGTTTTCGCGACTCCGCGGAGATCGCCGAGCTTGGGATTGCTGCCTATCATCAGCGCCCGTCTGCCCCGACTAATTTGACCCATCATCAGGCGATCGATATCAATGTGCCGATTGCCTGCGGCGATGCGCCCGTTTTTCCTGGTGATGTCATCGTGGGCGATGCGGACGGTGTGTTGGTATTGCCCGCGCATTTGGCGGACGAGTTAGCCACTGAGGCAACTGAAATGACTGTTTTTGAAGATTTTGTGACCGAGGTGGTCAAGACAGGGCGTTCGATTTTGGGTTTGTATCCGAATACTGATCCACAAACGACCATTGATTTTAAGGCTTGGCGTGAAAAAGTCGGCAGGTAAAACCGCTGAAATATAAGTGGGGTGAACGACGGGGCTCGAACCCGCGACAACCAGAATCACAATCTGGGACTCTACCAACTGAGCTACGTCCACCACTGAAGCAAAATTCTATCATGTTTGAGCATCTGTCGTGATTTGTAAGCACTATGACCTTTTACCGCTAGGTAGCATCAAATGGCTCGGCTCCACGAAATTTTGATTGAATATTGGCCCCATCTCTTGTTGGTGATTTCGATCGCCGCAAGTGCGATCGCCTCTGTGCATGCTGCGATGACAAAACGAGATGTGCGTGCGGCCATCGCCTGGGTGGGGGTGATTATCTTTTCCCCTATTTTTGGCGCCTTGTTGTATTTGGTGGCGGGTATCAACCGGATTCGCAAAGAACGCGTTTCTGCTCGGCGAGCACACACCCTATACAACCAGGCCGAAATCGACAAAGTGATGGTGCATGATGTCGTGGCAGTCTCTGGACCACAGTTTGCCTCGCTCAAGATTCTTGGGGATCACATCAGCGACTTTAAGGTACTCGGCGGAAACCAGATCAAGATGTTAAATGGCGGGGATGAGACCTACCCCGCTATGCTTGTGGGGATTCGTCAAGCGCAACGTTCTATCGTGCTGCAGAGCTATATTTTTGATCATGACACGGTCGGCCAAGAGCTGGCACAAGCGTTGATTGAGGCCTATAAACGCGGTGTACAGGTTAGGGTGTTAATTGATGCAATCGGATCCAAATATTCACACCCTCCGATTACTGCGCTGCTCAGGAATGCAGGCGTTCCGACAGCCTTGTTCATGCAGCCTGTCATTGGTCTGCGTCTTGTTTACACTAATTTGCGTAGTCACCGAAAGCTGCTTGTGATCGACGGTCTGCACGGCTTTACAGGTGGCATGAATATCCGCCAGGGCTTTGTCACGGCGATCGCAAAAGAGGCCGTCACCCATGACACACATTTTCAGGTGAGTGGTCCGATTGTCTTCCAGCTCATGACAAATTTTGCGCACGATTGGCAATTTACGACCAATGAAAAACTGTCAGACGAGGAGTGGTATGCACCCTCAACGACTGAATTTAGTGATACTGGTGTGGCCTTGCGTTGCGTACCCTCGGGGCCGGATGCGACGCTTGCCAGTACGCACAGCATGTTGCTTGGCGCCTTAGCTGTGGCGCAAAAGCATGTGCGGATTCAGTCACCTTATTTATTGCCTGACATGGCCTTGATTGCCGCGCTTGCAACGACAGCACGCAGAGGTGTCATCGTAGATGTGGTGGTACCAGGTGCCAACAATCTCAAACTTGTCAACGCTGCGATGATGGCGCAGATTGATCAACTCATCATGACAGGCTGCAGAGTCTGGCGAGCCTCAGGCACCTTTGATCACTCTAAACTCTTTACGGTTGATGGAGGCTGGTCTTATATCGGGTCTTCCAATATCGACCCGCGTAGCTTGCGTCTCAATTTTGAACTCGACCTCGAGGTCTACGATCGCGGGATCGCCCAAGAGATTGAAGCCAAGGTGGATGCCATCATCGCGCAGGCTGATCGCATCACGCTGGAAAGTGTGAATCAGGCTCCGTTCTGGGTCCGGCTGCGCAATAAAACTGTTTGGTTGGCCTCGCCTTATCTGTAAAGGCTATGCATTACAAATGATCAAGCGGGTCTTGGTTTGGGTCTGCGGGGTGACCGACGCCAGCGCCTTGGATGCCATGGCGGGCCATCGAAGCTTGGATCATGCCAGAGGCTTTCATTTCCTCGACAAAAGTGCGTAAAAAAGTCGCTGCTGCCGCACCTTTTGTTTTAGGAACACCCATTGCCTGGTTAATCACCATAAACCGCTCGCCAAGAATGCGCACGCCTGACATCCCTTCGGTATCGGCTTCCAGCTGCTGCTTGACGCCTGCCGCGACTTCGAGGTGCTGCGCCAAAAAGTCCTGCACAACAGTTTGCGAGGACGAAGCCCGCACGATCGGCGATTGTTTGAGGTGTCTGGTCAGAAACAAGTCGTAAGCGCTGCCTTTACCCACCACGACACGGTTACCGGATGCATCCACCTGTGCATTATGCGTAATCGGCGAGTCTGTCCGTACAAGGTAATAGCCTTCAATCAAGACATAGGCCGCCGTAAAGGCAATGTCTTTGCCGCGCTCTGGATCCACAGCAAAAAAACCAACATCGGCACGACCAGATTCCACCGTTACAACAGATTTACCCGCTGTTTCGTTGACGATCAGCTCAACAGACACCCCTAATTTCTGACCAAGCGCCTGAGCCAGATCAATTGAAATCCCGAAGGGTTTGCCGTGGGCGTCTAGGTTGGCCAGAACAGGGTTGCCAATATTGAGCGAGGCGCGCAGCACGCCTGTGGGGGCAAAAGCCTGAATGATGTCGGAAGGAATGGCATGCATGGGTGTTGCTCCTGAGATTGGGCGACTGTGCGCCGCTATTTTCCGCCAACATAACAGAATCAGAAGCAATTGACAGGCCCAAGTGCGTTGCCACCACTCTGCGCCTATAATGTGTGCTCAAGTTTCTAAACCTTTTTTAGCTTAAGAATATGGTACCGACAATGAATGTTTCTATGCTTAAGTTCAGTGCTATGAGTGCAGTCTGTTCAGTTTTACTCCTGACCACAGGTTTGAGTTTGGCTCAACCTAAACCCGCGGCAACGATCGCACCCACCGGGGTTTTGGCGACAGTCAACGGTGTGCAGATTCCTTCGAGCTTGTTAGAGCAAAACGTCAATGCAAATGTGGCCCAAGGTCAACGTGACACACCAGAGTTGCGCCAGCTACTCAAAGAAGAGCTGATCAATCGAGAAATCCTGGCTCAAGAATCCGCCAAACTCGGGCTCGATAAAACGGCTGAGGCCAAAACACAATTGGCACAGATGCGTCAGACGCTCATGGTCGAACTGTTGCTCAATGATCTCATCAAAAAGAATCCTGTCACAGACGTCCAAATCAAAGCCGAATACGATCAACGTGTACAAGCACTTAGAAATGAACAAGAGTACAAAGTCGCGCTGATCGTGACGTCAACTGAGGACGAAGCCAAGGCACTGATTGTGCAAATCAACAAAGGCGAGTCGTTTGAAAAAATCGCGGCGGAAAAGTCCATTGACCCGAGTAAGGCAAATGGTGGTCAGGTGGGCTGGGTGTTGCCCGCCCAGATTTTGCCCTCCATTTCTAATGTCATGGTCAACCTCAACAAAGGCGCCTTGGCGGTTTCGCCTATTCGCACACAGGCTGGCTGGAACATTATCAAGCTTGAGGACAAGCGCGATTATCAGGCACCTGGCCTGAACGAAGCTAAAAACGACATACGTCAGGCGTTACAGCAGCAACAGCGGGCTGAGCTGGTGAAGCGTTTGCGAGATGGGGCAAAAATACAGTAAATGGTGGTGCCGCCTACTGGAGTCGAACCAGTGACCCACGCCTTAGAAGGGCGTTGCTCTATCCAGCTGAGCTAAGGCGACAGCGCGGTGTTATTTTAACCCCTTCTATTACGGTCTGTGTTCTGATGTCACAACTCTTTGTCGTTCATCCCGAAAATCCCCAACCTCGACTACTCAAGCAGGCCGCCCAACTGTTGCAAAATGGTGGTTTAGTGGCCGTGCCGACAGATTCCAGTTATGCCGTGGTGGCGCGTCTGGATGATCGTGCGGCGGCGGATGCACTACGCAAGCTGCGCGGACTGGACGAACGCCATCACTTGACCGTCCTGTGTCGCGATATGACCGCGATTAGTCAGTTTGCACGGGTCGACAATGCGCAGTTCCGTTTGCTCAAACAAGCCACCCCCGGACCTTGGACTTTCATTTTGGAGGCCTCCCGCGAGGTACCCCGTCGTGTGTCACATCCTTCTCGAAAAACCATTGGGATTAGGGTTCCATCGCACCCTGTGACCCTGGCGTTTCTTGAGATGGTGGATGCACCACTCCTCTCGACGACCCTCATTCCTGAAGGTGAAGAGCTTCCTTTAAATGATCCAGAGGAAATCAGAGCCCGCTATCAGCACGCCTTGGTTGCGGTGATTGACGCAGGGGCGTGTCCGTTCGAGCCTACGACGGTGGTGGATCTGTCGGGCCCGACCCCCGAGTTGATTAGACGTGGCCGGGGCGATCCTTCACTGCTTGGGCTCGACTAGCCTGACATGCTCGATAAACCTCTACAATCCATCGCATGAACGAAATTATCCAAACCCTGACGCTTTATGCCTTGCCGGTGATCTTTGCTATCACGCTGCACGAGGCGTCACATGGCTATGTTGCGCGCTTGTTCGGAGATCCGACCGCCACGCAATTAGGGCGCGTCACCCTCAATCCGATCAAGCACATCGATCCGATTGGCACGATCGCAGTGCCCATCGGTATTTTATTGATGTCAAAACTGGTGGGTGGCCCATTTTTGCTTTTCGGCTGGGCCAAGCCTGTGCCGGTAGACTTTGGGCGGCTGCGCCGACCCAAGCGCGATATGCTTTGGGTCGCTTTGGCGGGTCCCGCCGCCAACTTGTTCATGGCGATTCTGTGGGCGATTTCGCTCAAAGTGCTATTCGAAACGGGTGATCGTGGCTCTTTCTGGTTTCAGATGGCCCAGATCGGGATTCAGATCAACCTTACGCTGATGGCCCTCAATCTTTTGCCAATATTGCCTTTAGATGGTGGACGTGTTCTTTTCAGCTTGCTGCCACATCAATTGGCGTGGCAATACAGCCGAGTTGAGCCTTTTGGTCTATTTATTGTGCTTGGCTTGCTTGCGACAGGCTTATTGGGCACCTTGATTGGGCCATTCATGTTCCTTGGGGAGTGGATCGTTCGACTGGTGCTCTGAAAGGCTCACTATTCCGGTACACTTTTGACTTAATTTATTCACGGCGCGAACGCGCCTCGCTCAGCCCTCTGGATCCTATTTATGGCCACTCATTCTTCCACTCACGGACCCTTGTTTCAAGGCAGCATGCCAGCATTGGTGACACCGATGCATCCGGACGGCAGCATCGATTACAAAAGCTTTAAAGCGCTGATCGATTGGCATGTTCAAGAGGGAACGGATGGTTTAGTGATTGTCGGAACTTCCGGTGAGTCTCCGACGGTCACCGTTGACGAACATGCTGAGCTGATCCGCGTCGCGGTCGAACACTCCGCTGGACGTTTGCCAGTCATTGCTGGGGTTGGCGCCAACTCTACGCGCGAAGCCATTCACCTGGCCGAACATGCACTAAAGGTGGGTGCTCAAGCAGGTCTCTCGGTAGTGCCCTATTACAATAAGCCCTCCCAAGAAGGTATGTACCAGCACTTCAAAGCCGTTCAAGAAGCCGTTGATCTTCCGACAGTCCTCTACAACGTACCCGGCCGCACCGTGGCGGATATGTCCCATGAGACTGTGCTGCGACTGGCACAAGTTCCAGGCATTATTGGCCTAAAAGATGCGACGGGCGATATTGGCCGCGGTGCGCTTTTGATTCGTGATGTACCCGCTCATTTTCAAATAATGAGTGGCGATGATGCAACGGCTGCTGCGCTGATTCTGCTGGGGGGGCGCGCAAACATTTCCGTGACGGCCAATATCGCACCTCGCCAAATGAGTGCCCTTTGTAAGGCCGCACTTGCCGGGGATGTACAAAAGGTTAGGCAGTTTAATAATTTGCTGGGGCCTCTGAACAAACTCTTGTTTGTCGAAGGTAACCCGATTCCAGTGAAGTGGGCGTTGGCACAGATGGGACGTATTCCCTCTGGTTTGCGCTTGCCTCTCGTGGAGTTGAGTACTCAGTTTCACGCTCCTTTGCGAGCTGCAATGGTTCAGGCGGAGTTGCTCTGAAATGAAAAGTTTGATGAGTCAAAAGAAAGTCCTCATGGTGTCGGCGCTCACCGCTGTTTTGGTCCTGAGCGGTTGTGCCTCTGTGCGCAACTTGCTGAGCGGTGACGACTCGGTTGATTACAAAAGCGTCGTCAGCACAGATCCGCTGAGCATTCCTCCCGATATGACGCAGGCCGCAAGCGACCCGCGTTTCCGCACGCCGGACTCAGGCACCACAACATTCAATCAGTACCAAAAAGCGGGTCAAGCCAGTCCTGCCGCTCAGGCATCGACGGCAAGGTCAGCCGTGTTGCCGACGCGAAGTGATATGCGTGTGATGCGCGATGGCGACTTACGTTGGTTATCTGTAGATCTGCCAGCAGATCGGGTGTTTTCGACTGCAGCCGACTTCTGGACTGAGACCGGCTTTACGCTGGATGTCACGGATCCCAAGGCGGGCTTGCTCGTCACCAATTGGGCTGAGAACCGTGCCAACATTCCAGATAGCTGGATTCGTCAGATCATTGGTAAAGCCATTCCTGGTGCATGGGATAGCGGCACGCGTGACAAATTCCGCACGCGTATCGAACGCAACGGAAATCGGACTGAAATTTATGTCACGCACCAACATATGGTCGAAGAAGCGCTTGGCAAGGGTGCTGGCGGTGCTTCAACGGATATCCGCTGGACAATTGGCAAAGAAGATCCAGGTCTCAATGCTGCGATGTTAGCGCGCATGATGGTTTTCTTTGGCGAAGACGTTGATGGTGCGCGCAAGAAAATGGCCCAAGCCAAGGCCGATCCCCAGGCGCCTCAGGTCGAGGCACCTGATGGTGACAAAACAAGACTGATGGTCGGTGAAACGTTTGACCGCGCTTGGCGTCGCGTTGGCGTGGCCCTCGACTCTGGTGGCTTTGCGGTGGATGATCGCGATCGCTCAACGGGTGAATACTACGTGCGTTATGTCGATACTGATACGGGCATGAAACGCGATGAGCCGCACTTCTTTGCTCGCTTGTTTGGAGCCAAGGACGCGCCCAAAGCGCCAACATACCGCATCCGCTTGACTGCGGTGGGTACGCAGACCGAGGTCACGGTATTGGATGCCAATGGCGCGCGTGACACGAGCCCAACTGCTCAACGATTATTGAGTGTTTTAGCCGATAAGATCTAAACGACCGACACTCGGTGACAGGCCCCCTGGTTCGCTAGCGGGGCCTGTTTTTTTGGGCGCTCGGTTTTGGGGCGCATCTTTTCTCAGGCACCAAAAAGGTGCTTGATTTGCACTCATTTAGGGCTAGGGGCGCTGATCCTGAAAGGGTTTTTCCAAAGTCGTCTAAATGCTGCGCGATACCGCTTTAGGCATCAAAATTGCTAGTATGTATGAATGAACTGTCTTGAATCTGTTTCTGCGTCAAGTTGGCTCGCCCGACTAGAGCTTGATTTCTACCTTGCCTCTGCGCAAGGCGACGGCTCGCCTGCGAGCGAAGTATTACGTACCATCTTAGGACATCAACACGTGGGGCCGCTGCGTATACAAAAGGCGCTTTATCCGGAGGGACCCGGACTGTGTCACGCCATCATTGTGCATCCACCCGGCGGTATTGCAGGGGGGGATCGACTTGAAGTCAAACTACAAAGTCAGGCGCGAACCCAAGCTCTAGTGACAACGCCTTCTGCGGCGAAGTGGTACGGAACAGATTTACCCGTGCCTGCCACACAAAAGATTGAGATAGATTTAAGAGGACAGTTGGAGTGGTTACCGCAAGAAACGATTGTTTTTGATCGCGCAAGGGTGACTTCAGAACTCTCAATTCATGTTGCTGAAACCGGTGCGATGCTGGGGTGGGATCATCTGATTTTTGGTCGTCGGGCCTCTGGAGAGACGTTCTCGACGGGGTGCTTTACGCAGTCTCTCAGGGTTAAGCTCTCGGAACAACTGGTGTGGCATGATCGTTTAGCACTCAAGGGGAATGACCCCTTGTTTAGTTCTCCGATTGGTCTGAGGGGGCATTATGCGTTTGCCACTGTTTGGGCGATTTTGGCCGAACCTCAGACTTGGACAGAGACATTGCTTGAGACTGTTCGTACGCAAAGCCCGCAGGTCGCCTGGTCAGTGTTACACCCTAGGCTCCTGGTGGGGCGTTTGCTCGTGGAGCCCTTGCAATTAAAGGGCTTGCTAGCGCAGGCTTGGGGTGTTTTACGCCCCATTGTTTTAAATCGCTCAGCCCTAGCACCTCGGCTCTGGGCAACATAAATTTAGGAGTTTGCATGGATCTCACCCCTCGCGAAAAAGATAAGTTGTTGATCTTTACCGCAGCCTTACTTGCAGAAAGACGCTTGGCAAGAGGTCTCAAGCTGAACGTGCCCGAAGCGATTGCCTTGATTACAGCGGCGATCATGGAGGGGGCGCGTGACGGCAAAACCGTGGCGACCTTAATGGCAGAGGGACGCAAGGTGTTAACACGCGCAGACGTCATGGAGGGTATTCCGGAGATGATCCCGGATATTCAGGTAGAAGCAACGTTTCCCGACGGCACCAAACTTGTCACGGTGCATCAACCTATTCAGTAAGGAGCAGACATGCAAATAACGCCGATGATTCCGGGACACATGTTGGTCCAAGACGGTGAAGACATTGAAATCAATGTGGGTCGAACCCTGCTGAGCCTCACCGTTGCTAATACCGGTGACCGGCCTGTGCAGATCGGCTCTCACTTTCATTTTGCCGAGACCAATGCAGCCTTGCATTTTGATCGTGCTGGTGCGCGCGGTTTTCGCTTGAATATTCCTGCTGGTACGGCGATTCGTTTTGAGCCAGGACAAGAGCGAGTTGTCGAGCTTGTCGCCCTGAGCGGTGATCGGATTGTGTATGGGTTTTCTGGTGCAGTCATGGGGAGTCTGGATCAATGAAAATTTCTAGACAAGCGTATGCTGAGATGTTTGGTCCGACCACAGGCGATCGCATTCGCCTGGCCGACACCGCACTTTTTGCTCGTGTAGAAAAGGACTTTACGATCTACGGTGAGGAGGTCAAGTTTGGCGGTGGCAAAGTGATCCGTGACGGTATGGGTCAGTCGCAGCGGATGAGTGCGGATTGTGTCGACACCGTGCTGACCAATGCCTTGATCATCGATTATTGCGGCATCGTCAAAGCTGATATTGGGATTAAAAATGGTCGCATCTCGGGGATCGGTAAGGCCGGTAATCCGGACATTCAACCCGGTGTGACGATTGTGATTGGACCCGCCACCGAGGTCATCGCAGCCGAGGGTATGATCGTGACGGCCGGTGGGGTGGACAGTCATATTCACTTTATCTGTCCGCAACAAATCGAAGAGGCCTTGTGCTCCGGCGTGACCACTATGATTGGCGGTGGTACGGGCCCTGCAACCGGTACCTTTGCCACAACGGTGACTCCTGGTCCGTGGCATTTGGCGCGCATGTTGCAGTCGCTCGAGTCCTATCCGATCAACATCGGTTTGCTGGGCAAGGGCAACGTTTCTCTGCCTGGTCCACTGCATGAGCAAATCGAAGCGGGGGCAGTAGGTTTAAAACTTCACGAAGATTGGGGCAGTACACCTGCAGCGATCGATAACTGTCTGACTGTTGCCGATCAGACCGATACGCAAGTGGCGATTCATACTGACACACTCAATGAGTCAGGCTTTGTCGAGACGACTCTAAAAGCCATTGGTGGCCGAGTGATTCACACTTACCACACTGAGGGGGCGGGAGGCGGTCATGCGCCGGATATTATTCGTGTGTGTGGTGAGCAAAATGTCCTGCCTTCCTCGACCAATCCAACGCGGCCCTACACCATCAATACCTTGGATGAGCATCTGGATATGTTGATGGTGTGTCACCACCTGGATGCCTCGATTGCCGAGGATATCGCCTTTGCAGAAAGCCGGATCCGTCGTGAAACGATTGCG
>Ga0247836_1000803_pt1 | contig 55649 bp, 48 predicted proteins | sample LaCruzMarch2015__4_FD_187116 | JGI IMG/M metagenome (GOLD analysis project Ga0247836, IMG submission 187116) | Freshwater microbial communities from meromictic Lake La Cruz, Castile-La Mancha, Spain - LaCruzMarch2015_14m | ecosystem: Environmental > Aquatic > Freshwater > Lake | place: Spain... | reverse complement strand
ATTTTTCACAAGCCATGGAAATGGTATAAGCGGGCGGGAAACGGTATAAAATGAACAACAAAATAAGCATGCAGCTGCAATGCCCGATGCCCCAACTGGATTTTGACAAGATCATGTTGGGACACGGCAGCGGCGGGGTTTTGACCCATAAACTATTAGAAAGCGGCATTTTTGAGCTGTTCAAAAATGATTTGCTCGACGAACGGCACGACGGCGCTATTTTTTCTTTACCCGCCGGCACCCGCACCGCATTTTCCACCGATTCTTATGTGGTGAGTCCGGTGTTTTTTCCCGGCGGAAATATTGGCGAATTGGCGGTAAATGGCACCGTAAACGACCTCGCGATGTGTGGCGCCAACGCCCAATACCTTTCCTTGGGCCTGATTTTGGAAGAAGGGCTTCCTATGCAGTCATTTTGGGACATTCTGGTTGCCATTAAGTTTGCGGCTCAAAAAGCGGGTGTACAAATCGTTACGGGCGATACCAAGGTGGTGGAACGTGGCAAAGGCGATCAAATTTTTATCAATACTTCGGGCATCGGTACGGTGCATCCGAAGGCACAGATTGGTTTCCGGCAGGTTCAAGCGGGTGACAAAATTTTGATCAGCGGCATGTTGGCCACCCACGGGGTCGCGATCATGAGCGTGCGCGAGGGCCTGGAATTTGAAACTACCCTCGAAAGCGATACCTGCAACCTGAACCACACGGTAATGCACCTTTTGGACGCATTTGGTGAAAAAATACACTTGTTGCGCGATCCAACACGCGGCGGCGTGGCCACCACACTCAACGAAATTGCGCGGGATACCCGATTGGGCATCGATTTATGGCAAAAAAACATACCCGTTTCCGAAGCCGTGGCAGGCGCTTGTGAATTGCTCGGACTTGATCCGCTGTACGTAGCGAATGAGGGCATTTTTATGGCTTTTGTAGCAGCGGATGTGGCCGATGCCTGTTTGGAACAGCTGCGCGGCCTCGAATATGGGGCACAAGCGGCCATCATTGGGGAAGTCGTGGAAGCCCACCCGCGCCAGGTAGTGCTCACCAGTAAAATCGGCGGTAAACGCGTCGTGAATATGTTGATCGGCGAACAATTGCCGCGCATTTGCTAAAGCCTTATGGAAAACAACGACACGATTCTCAATATTACCCTGAAAAAAGCCGGTCCGCCCGTGCTGGGGGAAGTGCCGGTATTGCCCCCCTTCACCGAGCATTTGGGCGATTTTAAAGGCGATGAAGGCAATCCGTTTTTGGCACCCCGCGGGGTTTTTCTTGCCAAGGGCTCTCTTTTTGTGGCCGATACAGGTCAAAACCGGGTGTTTATCTGGAAAAAAGTGCCCATCGGTACCACCTTTTGTGCGCCCGATCTGGTGCTGGGCCAGGAGGAAAATGCCGATACGGGCCGCAATGCGGGCAAGGCTGTTTCGGCGCACTCCTTGCAATATCCCTCCGGTATTTGGTCCGACGGACAATGCCTGATCGTGGCCGATGCCTGGAACCACCGCGTGCTTATTTGGCGTACCATGCCCACCGAAAACGGCCAGGCCGCCGATGTGGTACTGGGTCAGCCCGATTTTGAACACAACCAACCTAATGTAAAAGGCATTGGCGCCAACCCGACTGCCCAATCACTCAACTGGCCGTATGGGGTGTTCAGCGATGGGGTCCGACTTTGGATTGCCGATACGGGCAACCGCCGGGTATTGTTTTTTAAAGCCATTCCGACCGAGTCGTACACCCCGGCGGATGGAGTCATTGGGAAAGACAGTTTTGAGGAGCGCGATTATGATCCTGCCGATGCGATTTGGCCGTATTCTGTAAAAATTGGCCCCGAAGGACAATTGGCCATTGCCGACACCCAATATTTCCGGGTGCTGGTGTGGAAACACTGGGAAAACGCTTTTGCCGAAAAAGCCCAGGTATTGATTGGTCAGTCCGATTTTGAAAGCAATGGTGCCAACCAATACGGCCTTTATCCGCAAAAAAACACCCTCAACTGGTGCTATGACGCCTGTTTTTTCAAAAATGGCCTTTTGGTCGCCGATACCGGAAACAGCCGCATTCTTTGGTTTGATCCAATTCCAGAAAACAACAATGCGCCCGCGCAAAACCTCATTGGAAAACCCGATTTTACCATGGGCAGCGAAAACGCCGCTACGGTTTTTGGCACCGATCAAATGCTCTACTGGCCATTTTCCATTTCCACGGAAGGCAATTTGATTGTGTTGGCGGATACGGGGAACCATCGAATCGTCATAGTGATGAGTATTTTAGTGATAAGTGATGAGTGAGGAGTGGATTTGGTCACCCCAAACTAACAACTAACAACTAAAAAGAAATGTTTCCAGTCCTCTTCGCCATCCTGGCCGGTTTTACCCACGCGTTCGAAGCAGATCACTTACTCGCGGTGAGCAGCATTGTGACCAAGCGCGATAGTCTTTTGCTGGCGGTAAAAGACGGCGTTGCCTGGGGACTGGGGCATACTTCCACGATTTTGATGGTGGGTTGCCTGATTATTATAGGGCGGGTGGCCATTGCGGAACACACCTTTCATTACTTTGAAGCGACCGTGGGCTTGATGCTGATTGGCCTGGGCATGTACCGCTTGTATAAAATCATAAAAATGGAGCAGCATTTGAGAACGCAGCCACATTTCCATGCGCATCCGCACGCGGGACATCGGTTGGCGTACGGGGTGGGTTTGGTACACGGATTGGCGGGCAGTGGCTCGCTGGTGCTGCTCGTGATGAGCCAAATTCCCAACCAATGGGCTGCGGTGGCGTACTTGCTTATATTTGGATTGGGTTCGGTGCTGGGCATGTTGCTGGCTTCGGGGGTATTTAGTTTGCCATTTTCCCGGGCATTGGTACACAATTACGCCTTGCGCCTTGGGCTAACTTGCTTATCTTCGACCTTGTGTATTGGCTTTGGATGTAAAATTGTTTTTGAAAATTTGACAGCATGAACCACCAGGAACCTGAAATTGACCCAAAAGCACTGCTTTTATTTGCCTTGCAGCATTTTGATATTGCCATTTTGGCCGACAACGGCAAATATGTGGAGGTCCCGAACGATTATAAAATCGAGGTAGAAACCAATGGGGTGTATCGTTTAACCCATTTGGGAAAAGTCATTGCGCCCTTTGCGGATGTGGAGGCCTTGTGTCATTTTGTAAAATTGGGATAGCGATGTACGATACCAAAAAAGAACTCGCCGTGGTGGCTTTGTCGACCAGCGAATCAAATCCGGGCAATTATGCGCTGATTTTGGAAGAAACCGAAACCCGCCGCCGTATTCCCATGATTATTGGAGCTGCCGAAGCCCAGGCGATTGCCATTACGATGGAACAAATGAAGCCCGCGCGCCCGCTCACGCACGACCTTTTTAAAAATACCTTAGCCGCGCTTGAGGTGGAATTGGTGGAAGTGCTGATTCACAGCCTGGTAGACCAGATTTTCCACGCCAGTTTGCTGCTGAAAAAAAATGACGGCACCCAACTAACCATCGATTCCCGCGCCTCGGATGCGATTGCAATGGCCGTACGTTTTAACGCCCCGATTTATACCTTTCAATTTGTGGTGGAAGAAGCCGGTATTTTGGCGGATGTATTTTTTGCCAACAACAAAAAAGGCTCGCTGGCGGAGTATTCCTTGCCGGAACTGGAGGAATTGCTGGAGCGGGTGCTGGCCAAAGAAGATTACGAAAGTGCGGCGCGTATTCGGGATTTGATAGAGCGGCGTAGAAGTGTGTAGGTAAAACTATTCCCCAAATTCCACCCGACTAATCAACAATTCCGTACCCTTTACAATATTGTTGTTGGGCAAGCCGCAATGGGCACACACGAAGCGGTAGTTTTCTACCCCGGAACTTTTTGCGCAGTTTTCACAGTAAATTTCAATCGGAACGGTTTCAATTTCCAGGCGCACGGCACTGAAATGGGGCGCATCAGTGGCGGTTACGGCCTCAAAGGCATTTTGCATCAGCAGGGGTTCTACGTTCGAGAGCACGCCCACGCGCAGGTGAATGGCTGTAATTTCGGCGCGTTCGGCCTCCGAAAACTCCTGCTCCAAAGTGCGAAAAATGTTGCGTACCAGGGAAATTTCGTGCATAATGCCAGTCTTAGGCGTTCGTTTTTTGCAATTGTGCCAGTTTTTCTAAATGGTTTTCCGCATCTGCCAACATGGTTTGGTCGCTGACAAGGGTTTTTACTTCCTCTGCTTTTCGTACCATATCTTCAAAACGGGCCTGGTTAAAATCCGTGTGCTCGTCGCCGATGTACCAGCAAGCCTCTATGTAATTGAGCAAGGTCACCGCCCGCTCGGTGGGATATTGTGCTGCGGTGCGGATGTCGAGCGCTTCTGCATAATAAAACAGCGCTTTTTCGTGGTTGTCGCTGTGAATCGCATCCGGGTATTTTGTCATCGCATTGCCGAAGTTATTGCAAATGGATGCGTACTCATAAGGATACTCCTCCTTGGTGTAAAAATCGAGCGCTTCTTTAAACGAAGTCGATGAAACAGCCGCCCAAATGCTCTTTTTCTTTACCTCAGAAGGGATTTCGGAGTAAATAACGCCCAATTGATGGTGTATTTCGGCAAAAACCGCCGGTGCATCTTCGCGGGTAAATACTTTCAAGGCCTCCTGAAAACTTTCAATCGCACCCTTATAAAACTGCGGATTGCCGTTTTTGCCCCAGGCATACAAAGTAGTGCCGCGGCGCATAAACGCATTGGCCAACAAACCCGGTTGCTCCTCCTGCTCAAATATCGCCAAGGCACGGTTTACATAACCCAGTGATTCCGACCAGCTTTCGCAAATTTGAGCCACCTGCGCGGCATCCAACAGGATCAAGCCAACTTCCAGGGTTCGGCCCGACTTTTCATAATACTGCAACACCGCCCACAATTGATCTTTCAAGTTCGCCAATAAAGCCTGGTCGTACGGAACGGACAATTTTTTCAGCCAAACCGCACACAGGGTGGCTTTCAGTTCCATTTTGGCGTCTTCCGAAAGCGCGTATTGAATAGCAGGAATTAAAATATTTTCTGCGCCCTCCAAATCATCATAATCGATGAGCAAGGTGGCGTAATGTTTCGCGGTAAAGGCTTTGTGCTCGTCGTTGGGCGCGGCCAGCAAGGCTTCCCGATAAAAATAGCGCAATTTGTCAAAATCGGGGGCCTGACCCGTATCGCCATAGTGCATCAAAATGGCCGAATTATGCAGCAAACGGTATTCGTCAAACTCCGAATAATCGGCGGCCAATTGTTCGGTTCTGACGGGGGCACCGTTTTGCAGGCGGTTCAATAAATCAATGTCCGACAACAGGTTTTGATCGCCGGCCAGTAATTCGTACGCTTTTTCAAAATTGCCTAATTTCACGTACACCAGCCCCAACAGGGTATCTGCTACCAGGGGCAAACGCTCGCGCAGCAAAAAAGGCGGCTGGTAATTGTCCCAATCGACCGCCAAACCAATGCCTTTTGCCGAAATAATCATACAACTCCCACTGGAGCGTGGGGCCGCTTGCAACATATCCACCATTTCCACCACTTCACTTAGCCGGTATTCACGCTCGATAATGGATTTTGTCTGTTCAAGTAATTCGGGGGTAACGTACAACGTACACATAAATGCTTCCAATTAAAGGGTAATATGCAACAAACGCATATCCGGCGACACCGTAAAAGGCAAATCCCGGTCTGTATCGTCTATTTCCTGATCAATGAGTAATTCTTGCAAGGTGATGGTTTTATCACCTTGCAAATTTCGGCTTTTCAGCATCACTTTCACGGCCTTGTGCAAGGTCGGGAAAATGGTATCATCCGATGGCGCGAGCATCAACGCTTTTTGCTGCGCATAATACACCAGGTACACTTGCGTCAATTCGCCAAATACCATCGCTGCCAAATCCGCGTCGAGCCACAAATGTTGCCGGCTTAGCCGAACCGTGCCGCTGGAACTGGGCGGCAGGTTTGAATTTTCGGGTGTGGGTTTGATCCAGTACAAGTTAGTGAGGAGTGATGAGTGAGGAGTGATGAGTAATGAGTAATGAGTGGTGAAATTTATATTAATTGATTATCAATCAAGCGATTACGAAATATGTAATAATTCGGAGTCATTTTGACCACGGAGCAAACATACGAGAGGTCGAACATTTGTTGAAAAATTCGTTGGGCAAATTATGAACGGTTTATTTCCTTAAATTGAAATGCCTTTTAATGCGGCATCAACAATATTTATAGTTTTTTTCGAAAAACCAAACCTGAAAAACCCAACTCATCACTCCTCACTCATCACTCATCACTAAAACACTCCTCACTAATAAACCCTGCCACCTTCTCCGCCGCAGCCACCGCCTCAGGGCTCATTTGTATTTCAATGCGGGTGTTATCCACCGCAATCAAATAGGCCTGGATGTCGCTGGGGTAATCAGCTTGCATGATTTTTTTGGCGTAAGAAAGTGCCTGATCCCATTTCAAGCCGTGCAAAAATACCAAAGGATCTTCTTGCGGCGCGCGCATTAACTCCTCGGCGGGAACTTTGTAAATGGAGCCAACCGGTTCGCCAGTATTAATCACGGCATCCACTACGATAATGCGTTGATGGCCTTTGAGTTGAAAAAGTACTTCAAAGGCCGAGGTGCCCATATCCAGGATGGTAAGGTCTTCACGCTCGCCCAAGCGGGCTTTTAACAGTTCGATTACATGAATGCCCACCGCGTCGTCGCTGCGCACCGGATTCCCAAACCCCATTATTGCTGTTCTGATCATGCGCTGTTATAGAACAAGACATCCGCAAGACAACGGTCCTGCGGATGCCATAAAATGAATGATTTCAGGTTGATACTTGAAAAAACAGGCAGCAACCGTAAAAACAATGGTTTACAATTTAAATTTTGCCAATTGTTCGCCGGTTTTGCCATCGTGCGCGTGTACGGTGCACACCAGGCAAGAGTCGAACGAACGGGCCACCATGCCCACTTCTACTGGATCGTGTGGATCTTCGATTTCGGTGCCTTCCAAAGCCGCTTCGATTGGGCCGGAATTGCCACCTTCGTCGTTTGGACCAACGTTCCAGGTAGTAGGCGCGATTACCTGGTAGTTTTTGATCACCCCGTTTTCAATTTGAATCCAGTGTGCCAACGCACCACGGGCTGCTTCGGTTGCACCAAAGCCTTCGCCGTCTTGTTCTTTTGGTTTGATATAGAATTCGCCATCTAAGTTGATTTGGCTCAACCAGGTATTGATGAATTCGTACAAACGCGGTGCTTCGTGCACCCGTGCGAGGGTACGCGTGAACACGCTTGGGCCCATTTTGGCCATAATATCGCCAAACAATGGATCCTGAATTTGGTGATCCAGGTTGGCTGGGTTGGCATTCATGATCACGCGCGACAACGGACCCGCTTCCGCAGCGTAACCCATGTAGCGCGGTGCTTTTGCCCAGCTGTATTTCTCGTTGAAGTTGGAATTATTCAGGTTTTGCGATGGCAACGGCGTTGGCAGCGGCTCTTTCCAGGGGTGTGCAGCGTTCACGTCCTTATACCAGGAGTGCTTCACGTGCTCCATTACCTCTAAGTGATTGAAAGCGTGGTAGTTGGTGCCATCAAAGAAACCGCTGGCAGAAATGAGTGCCTGATTACGGCCTTCAATGGTGGGCGTGTTGTAGCGGTCTTTGTGCAGGTAAGTGCCATACGCGAGGAATTTACCTACGCCCTGACCAAATTTGTCCAACCCGAATTCCAAACCGGCGCGGATAAACAAACCCAGGTCGCTGTTGCGCTGTGATTCATTTTCCTCTACCCAGGCCATCATATCGTCCCAGGATTTGATGCGCAGGTAGCGTTCAATCGAACAACCCAACCAAATGGGTTCGAGCCAATCGTTTTTGAAATGGTTCATGATCGCATGCGCGCGGGTAACGTCTTTCAAGGTGGGCGCGCACATTACGCCGCCTGGAACCATGTAAGACGAGTGCGGCCATTGACCACCAAAGATGGCGTATACTTCCACGGGACGACCGGAAGCGGTAACGCCGCGTTGGAAAGACGTACCAACATAAGCGGCAAAACGTTTTACCACTTCTTCGTACAAAGGTTTGTTGGCAAACTTTTTATTGGCCATATCCGTAGCGAAAATGGCATAAAACCAACGCGGGATACTTTGAATCGTTTCGGTAGCCTGACCGATAGCGCGCAACAACAGGGCGTTGGGCGACAAATTGGTTTTCCACGCAGTATCAAGCGCCGAAGATGCGCAGTACAGGTGCGAGCCGCCGCAAATGCCGCAAATACGCGGTGTAACGATCAGGCCTGATTGCGGGTCTTTGCCCGCCATGATTTGTTCGAAACCGCGGAACATCGCGGCTTGCGTGTGGGCGCGGGTAACGACGCCATTTTCCATGTAGACTTTTACGTCCAGGTCGCCTTCTACCCGTCCGACAGGCGATATATTGAGTTCTTTAAATGTTGCAGCCATTGGTGTGCAGCTTTATTTTTAGCGTTTCAATAATTATTTGGATGTCTCGAAGTGCTCTTTGTTGGCGCCGAGGACGCTTTCCGCTTTGCCGAGTACTTTTTCGAAGCCTGCGCGCATGTAGTAGCCGAGGCGGGTGTTGCCCGTAGGTACGTCTTGTGGCAGGAAACCCAGGTAAGTGAGGGTTTTGAACACACTTCCTTTCACGAGGTCGTGGTGTGGGAAGCCCGGTTCGGTACAACCCAGGCAAGGGTGGTTGGCGCGGGTTTTGGACGACTGGCGGTTCCACAAAATGCGGTTACAACTAGCGCGGGTCATTGGTCCGCGGCAACCTACTTCATAAAACAAGCAACCGCCGCGTTTGCCGAAGCCGCCGTCTACTTTTTCGGCAAAACTGATGGCATTTGGACAGCCCGTTTGAACGAAATCGGTGAAGAATGTTTTTGGGCGGTGGAATTCGTCCAATAAAACATCGCCTACCCGGCCGGTAGCGATTGCCACCAAAATTTGAGAAATCCAGTCTGGATGCGCCGGGCACCCCGGAATGTTAATCACCGGCAAACCACCTTTCGATTTATAGTTGGCCCCGAGGAAACCACCTTTTTTATCTTTATGGAATTGTACCCCGGTACTTTCACTCGGATTGGGTGGTACTGCAGGAATACCGCCCCAGGTAGCGCAGTCGCCAATGGCCACTACAAAGCCTGCTACGGCCGAAAGTTCTTTGATCCAGTCCATCATCGGACGTTCACAAAAATAGTTCATCGTGCCGGTGTTGTCGGGGCCTTGGATGATGGAACCTTCGTACACGAGAATGTCCATTTGGACCTTCCCTTTTACGATGTCGTTGAGCAGATCGTTAACCTGCTCGCCAATTTCCAGTCCAATTGAGGGGTGCCACAGAATGTTGACGCCGAAATCGGTGATCAGCTCAACCACGGTAGGCTCCTCGGCATTGAGGAACGACATGGTATTTCCGCTGCAGGCGCCGCCCTGTAACCAGAGTACATTAGCCATAGTGAAAAGGTGTTTTTAAAAAACCAAATAAAAATTGGCGATGCGCAATCCTTATAAAAAAGAATTGCCAGAACCGTTGGATGCACAAACATAAAGATAGTTTTGAGTCTGGAAAATATTTTCTAAAAAAAATTAGAATTTTTTTTCTATTTGGACAAAGTCTTATTAAAATTGAAACATATGACATCTCCAGGGCGCCCGAGAAGCACCAAATGATCAGGAATGTATTCTAAAAAAATGTAAATTAATTGTTATCCAAATCCCTTAAAATTGGATGGATCAAGGTAAAATAGGCGTCCAGGCCTTTGGGCGTAAGGTATGGAAGTAACTGACTCCACACGGCTTCCTTAAAGTAGTGTGGTGCGACCATTTGCCCCTTCAATACTTGCTGTGGAATCCAGAACACAATGCTCATCCACAAGTTGTTGGTCAACAAATCAAAGATGCCTTCATGTGGCTCGGTTACCAGCAGTCCTTTTTGTTGGTAAAAATCGATGCGACTGCGTATTTGAAGGTGCATTTTGGTCACATGATTTTGCCATTGTGTGCGGATTTCCGGGAAAGAGCGGTCGATTTCAAACAGATCAATCAGGTAAAAATGGTACTTATGGAAAAAGGAAAAATACTGTCCGATCTGCTGGTCAAAATCGGTGAACTCCGGATTGCCCATATAGCCCGACAAAATAGCGCCGAGTTCATCGAACAGCGATTCATATACAAAGGACACGATCGCGTCCTTATTTTTAAAGTGGTAGGCGAGGTTTCCCACACTAATCCCTGTCTCATCGGCAATTTGTTGCAGCCGCACATTGGCCAAACCGTTCTCATTGAACAGCCGAATGGAGGATTCTAATATTTTTAGTTTCGTTGCGATAGCCATTATTAAAGCGACAGGGGGGAAAGTGTGCTGCTTAGTTGCAGTTAAAATCAAGGTGTTCTAAGGAGAGGCGCAAAGTGCCACGTTGGTCTTTGGCAGCCAATCGGCGCATGAATCCTGCCATCATAGCGGCCCGCTTGGGACAGGAATGCGAAGTAATGCGCCGGCTCAAAAACCGAAGTGGTGTAGTATGGTGTGCAAACAGCAAATTAATGTCCCAGCTGCCTTTTCGCAACACCAATCGGTCAATTACGGCCGAATCGGCCAGCCAGTAATCGGCTTTGATAAAATCCAAATCGCAACCGGCGCCGACATGATCGGTGAAATGCAGGCTATTCAGGCCTTGCAATACCCGCTGATACAGCGGGGCGTCAAGATTGAAGTTTGGAAGCATGCTTACAAATTTAGCCTCAAATTTAGAAATAATTTCCTAAAATCAAAGCATTTAATTGAGAAAATTCGAGCAAACCCATTTCGGTACAATACGGCAGCAAGATGTGCCACAGCGTATCCCTGAAATTTTCGGCGTCTTGCAAGGAGGCATCTAGTAGTTTTTGTCGGTACAGCCAGGTATCGCCGCTCATCCAGTAATGCTGGGCGAGGTGCGTAAGTTGTCCCTCCATTTTTTCGGCTACAAATACACCCCGCGAAATATTGAACCGCAACATGCCTTCTACCTGCATTACTTGCCATTGAATATGCTGTCGGTGGGCTTCGGCAATATCGGGGTAGGCACGCAACAACTCAAGGGTATCAAGGTAAAAAAAGAGGTATTCCTGTTGAAGTTGAAAAGTGCTTCTGATTTGGCGTTCAATATCTTCGAAAAGCGGCACCACCCGGTATTCGGCGAGCAGTGTTTTTTGTTTGGCAACCAGTTCTTCCCAGATGGCCCGCACAATGTGTTCCTTGGTGCGATAGTGGTAGGCCATGTTGCCCACGCTCATATAAGCAGCCTCGTCGGCAATATGTTGCAGGCGCACATTGGCCAGTCCATCGCGGTTGAAACAGCGCACTGCCGCAGCCCGTATTTTCTCTTTGGTCGTCGACATCAATTCCCGGATTTGAGGGATGAAAAGCACCCGGTGCAAAAGTAAGGATTTTTGTGTCAGCTGTTGTGATTGCCGGTTTTAGCCCTATAATCGGCCGTTTCGGTTCAAAACAATTGTTTTACACCGTGAATGCCCCTTGTTTTGCAGCAACAATGATCAATTCACACAAAAACAAACACATTATGAACATTCGTGCGCTTTTCCTACTCGGCATTTTTGCCACCGCTTTAAGTTTCGTTTCTTGTACCAAAAGCAACGACGATCCGCAGCCCAACAACCCACAAACACCGGCCAGTGGCTTATGGAAAGTTTCCTATTTTTTCGATAAGCAGGAGGCTACAACCGATTACACAAACTACACGTTTGACTTTACCGCCAATGGTATTTTGATTGTTAAAAACGGCAATCAAACCTGGCTGGGTACCTGGACGACCGGTTCTGACGACAGCAAAAACAAATTTGTGATTGCGTTTTCGGGCAATGTACCGAGCGCGTTATCGGAACTTGCGGAAGACTGGCTCATTATTTCCATGACCGACACTGCGATGCACTTTGAACACACAAGTGGCGGCAATGGTGGTACAGATGTGTTAAAGTTTACAAAAATTTAATGTGCAAGAACAAAGGTTAAAAAGTTGGAATTTAAAATTTTTAGAATTACTTTTGTTCACGCATAGCATGTTCTGCCTATTTTAATTGGGCATTTTACATCTGACATTTTTTTTCCAGCCCTACTGCTTGATAGGAAGATAAGTTTTAGGGTATACTGGGAGGGACAAGCATCCGCTTGTTCCTTTTTTTATGCCTTCAAAAATACAATATCCTCCAGCAACATAAAGTAATTGCTCAAACAAGTGATCCGGTCATCTTCAATCGTAAAATCAATGCCTTTAAAACTCACTTGCGACAAGGTAGAATTGAGCGTCAGTTCGAAGTAATTATTGGTGTTGTCGCTGTCTTTGATGAGGGTAAGTACGTCGGGGAACAAGGCATGTTGGACATACAATTTATCGCAATGCGGCACATTGAGGTGTGCTTTCCCCGAATTATCGGTATATTCTTGCATACGACCCTCGCCGTGGATACACACGCACAGCACATTGCAAGCCAGCGCCGGGTTTTTGTTGATTACCTGCACGGTGTACCCGGTACCTTGCTGCGCCTGGTGGGTTACCGTAAAATCTTTGCCCGGTTGTTTGTCGCTCTTCAGCTTTAAGGTGTTGCCTTCTATCCAGAAACTGCCCGTGGCCTTGCGGTCTACCGCGCCATAGGTATAAAAAAACTGAAAGGTGCCATCGCCTTCAAATTGGAAGCCCGCAGCCATTTCGTGGCGCTTGAAAAAATAGGCTCCTGTTAAATTAGCGTCGTTCATACTCATATCTTTGCATGCGCATAAATGGGCAAATTTCTATAATGTGCGGCATATTTTGTATATTTTCAGGATTTAATTTATAGGTCATTCATGCTGCAGATCATTGCATACACCGGTATTTTTGTTTTTGCGCTTACCGGGGCGCTGAAAGCCCGCAACCACCAGATGGACATTTTTGGGGCGGCCGTGCTGGCTTTTGTTACCGCTTATGGCGGCGGCACGGTACGCGATGTGCTCATTGGGGTGCGCCCGGTGAATTGGATGAACGATTATATTGCGCTTATTTTAGTGTTATCGGCGGTAGTTGTGGTGTTTTTGTTGCATCGCAATGTGGCCCGATTTAAAATCACGATTTTTTTGAGCGACGCGGTAGGATTGGGGTTGTTTACAGTACTGGGGGTTCAAAAAAGCCTGGAAATGGGGGTAAACGGAGGTTATGCGATCATTATGGGGGCTATCAGTGCCACTTTTGGCGGATTTTTAGCCGATATTTTGAGCAATACCGTGCCGGACTTGTTGAAACGCAGCGAATTATACGCCACCGCCTGCCTCGTGGGTGGGCTGGCGCAGGTGTTGCTCATGCGCGCAGGCGTACCCGAACACCTCAACCTGTGCATTTGTATCGTGCTGGTCGTAAGTATTCGGGTAATATCCAAATGGAAGCGAATTTATTTGCCGCAGATATAATTTACTCTTCCGCGTGCTGCATGATTTCCAGAAAATGTTTGGCTTTCAGTTCCTGGCTTTTTTCAAACTGGTTGGCAGTGGTCGCATTGGAGCCGCTGCCCGTATCGGCGTAAGAAATAACGCTATGTCCATCGGCAGCATCGACCACATAAAAAAGCAGCAATTCAGGGTAACCAACGGGCGACCAGCGTACCCCCGGAATGATGACGGCATAACGGGTGTCTTTTTCGGCCAGGGCCTTTTCAATTTCGGACTGCGGCACCACTTTAAACGGGTAAGTATAGTTTTTCGCGATTTCGTCTACAGAAAGGCTGGATTTCCCGGAAGGAAACTTGATTAAGTCGTTGCCAATCAACAAAGTTTTATCAATCAAATGGGCATTGGATAATTTTACGGTTTGGTTTATCTCCGCTTTTTTGCCTGCTAAGGCTGCTTGTTTCAAATCCGCTTGCAGGTAATACAGGCCAAAGTGCAGGTCGGAAGCCATGGGCAGCGCGTGCTGGCTGAGGTAAAACCCGACGTAATTCAGTTGGCGGTGTTTGAGATAGTCACCTGCCTGCACACTTTTTCCGAGTTTTTTATCGATGTCCATTTGTTGCTCCTGCTTCATTTCCCAGTCCGACTTTGAACTAAAATAAGCATCAAATTCGGTCATCGGTAAAATATCAATGCTGCTTGCATTGTCTTCCACCACCAATAATTTGTCTAAAATGCGTGGTTCGGCGTTCTTTTTTGACAATAAGCGGCCTGCTTCTGCCAGCATTTCATCGGCTGCACCGCAAGCGATAAAAAAGATTTTAGAGAGGTCGGTCGCGCGTGTTTTGTACGTTGCCAGTTCCGAGCGGGTCATAAACACGGGATTGTTGAAAGACCAATGTTGGGCAAAGCCGGTTTTTAGTTGCGCATTATAGTCGGCTACTAATTTTTTGTATTGGGCAGCAAAGTCTTTGTTCGACTTTTTGGCAAGGGTGTTCAGGGTTTTGGTATCTTCTGTGGCGAGCACCACGATGGTTTCGGAGGCGTTTTTAAAATCCAGCGCTTTATTTTTATCCACGTAAGTAACCTGGCCAAAAGCAATGTTTGCGAGGAGTAAGAGGGGTGCAAAGAAGTATTTCATTGTGATGGGAGCGTTGAGTAATCGGAAAATGGCAATTATAATTGTGTAACCACCCTGTTGAGGGTGGTTTAGTTTGCCAAAAGTAAGGGTATTTTTGGGGTTTGCAAGGGTGCATCTGAAGGACGTGTACACCTATTCGGAAAAATTTGATGACCCTTCGGTTAAAAAAGATTCCATGAACTCCCTTATGTTTGAGTCTTAAAAGCAAAAACATGTCAATAAAAGCTACAATAATAAAGTTTTTAGAATTTACGCGCTTCAAACGTTCCTATGCGCAGGATGGAGAGGATGTCGTGCTTTCCTCTTTTTATGATGGCAAAAAAAGGTACAAAGGTTTTTTTATAGATGTTGGGGCACATCACCCAGTTCGATTTTCCAATACGTGGTATTTTTATAAAAAAGGTTGGAAGGGGATAAACATTGATCCAACTCCCGGCAGCATGCGATCTTTCAAATTGTTGAGAAGTAGAGACACCAATCTTGAACTAGGTGTTGGCCAGGAGGAAAGTATGATGCTTTTTTACTGCTTTAATGAGCCTGCACTCAACACTTTTGATGCTGAACTTGCAGCGCAACGAAATACTGGGAAACCGTATAAAATTAGCAAAAAAATAACGGTGCCGATACTTCCACTATCCTTAATTTTGGATCGGCATTTGCCTGCTGACCAACACATTGATTTTTTTACGATTGATGTGGAAGGTCTTGATTTAGTCGTTTTAAAATCTAACGACTGGCAAAAATACAGGCCCGATTTTCTACTGGTGGAGGATAATCATTTCAATTTTGAGGAGTTAAAAAACTCTGAAATGTTTCAATTCTTAAACAGTGTTGGATATGAAATTAAGGCTGTCTTGCAACGAACAATAATTTACCGTAAGAGGTACTAATTTGCTTAAATGGGTGCTTTCTTTAGTAACGGTTGATTTATGATATTATTTTTATTTTTAAAGTTTTAAAAATGTTTTCCATGGCACAAAAGACCATTTTGCCGATATTTTTTTTAGTATTTATAAACACCATTGTACTAAGGGCGCAAACAGATAAAACCTTTTGGTTTGTGGCGCCTGAAGTTACTCAGGATGTTAATGACTATGATCGACCAACGGCTTTTAAGATTTCAACTTTTGATAAGCCCGCAACAGTTAAGGTTTCACAGCCTGCAAATCCTGCGTTTATTCCTCAAATCATTACAATTCCTGCAAAGGAAAGTGGAGTGCTTCAATATCCTCCTAACTTAGATTTTCTTGAAAACAAACCACCGAATGCTATTCTTGACAAGGGTATTCTCATCGAATCCACTGAAGATATTACTGTTTACTATGAAGTGATTAGTGGATTTAACAGTAATCCCGAAATTTTTGCATTAAAAGGTAGAAATGCGTTGGGCTTAGAATTTTACATACCCTTCCAAAATTTGCTGGATAACTCATCTGACTATAGCCCACAACCTTATTCAGCCTTTGATATCGTTGCGACTGAAGATAATACGGTGGTAAATATTGTACCAACTAAAAACATTGTAGGCCATGTTGCTGGCGTGTCTTTTTCAATTACACTAAACAAAGGACAAACTTATTCAGGAGCATCTCAGTCTAATTCAGGATTAGATCACCCCACCGGTACCCACGTAACCGCAAATAAACCCATTTCAATTACCATGAAGGATGACCTATTATGGGGAACTCCTTTGTTTGATGGCTTTTGTCGCGATTTAATGGGGGATCAGTTAGTTCCAGTTGAAAAACTCGGTTTAAAGCACATATTATACAAAGGAAACGCTAATAATAATGAGATGGCCTTTGTTGTAGCGGCTAAGGCGGGGACTAATGTCTCATTAGATGGTCAACTGATCGGTACAATTAACGCCGGGGAATCACTTAATTTACCAATCCCCTTTGGGCCTCATCTTATTGAGGTAAGCAAACCAGCATACGTTTTTCATCTTTCCGGTATTAATTGTGAGGTAGCTGGAGCGCTTTTGCCTTCTATTGAATGCTCAGGCTCTTTTATTGTTCGATTTGTTAGGACGGTCGACGATGATTTCGATCTAATCTTAACAACCCGTAACGGCAACCAAGATGGATTTTTAATTAATGGACAGCCTAATGTGCTTTCACCATTTAATTTCCAGATTGTACCAGGGAGCAATAATGAGTATGTAGCAGCAAAAATCCCAATGAGTACATTCACGATTCCTACGGGATTTTCTTCTGCCATTGAAAACACAAAAGGTGTTTTTCAGATGGGATTTTTAAATGGAGGTGCTGTAACAGGCGGTCGTTATGGCTTCTTTTCTGATTTTGGGAAGGAAATAAAAATTCAAGATACTTTAAAGTTTTGCTCAGGAAGCTCGGTTAATTGGCACGGTTTAACCATTTCAAATGAAGGAAATTATTCAAAGTTGGTTTCTGGAATAAACGGATGCGACACCTTATTTTATGGGTATGCTAAATTCAATGATTTTAATTACGATAGTAAAATCATTAGCTCATGCCCTGGAAATCCAATTTTGTTAAATGGTCAAGTTTATAATGAGTCAACTTCAATAACGGATACATTATCCGGTCTAAACAGTTGTGATACCATTTTTACGTATTTACTATCCTTTCTTCCTTTCAATCAGAAGCAGAAAACAGTGCAATTTTGCGAAGGAGGAAGCATCACATTAAATGGTAAAACTTATTTCCAACCTGGAGCTTACCTTGACACATTAAAATCTTCTATTGCTTGTGATACAATAATTACGTATTCACTTTCTTATTTCCCCAAAAACACAAGCCAACAAACCGTGGATTTTTGCCCTGGTGGTACAGTGTCGATCAATGGCAAATTGTATAACCAACCTGGAGTTGTGGTTGATACCTTGTTATCTGCCGCTCAATGTGACAGTATCGTCACATACCAATTATCCTTTTTGCCTTATCAACAAAAATATCAAACGGTAGAAATCTGTATAGGTGATTCCTATATTATTAATGGTACTACCTATACGGAAAATACCTCAGTAACAGATACAATTCCATCCTTTTCTACCTGCGATACCATTAAAACCTACCAACTACAATTCCTCCCAAACCTAACCCAACAACGCACCCTTGCCATCTGCCCGGGAACATCCATCACCATTCAGGGCAAAATATATACCCAGCCTGGCACCATCCTCGATACCTTGCCCTCGCTGCTGCATTGCGATACCGTGCGCACGACTTTCCTGACGTTTAACGAATCGCCCCGCATTCAGCGCAATATCTTCCTGTGCCGCGGCGAACAGGTGCGGATCAACGGCATGGTGTACGATTCCAATGCAGTCGTGCTTGATACCATCCGTACGCCGGGCAACTGCGACACCATCCGGCAAAATACCATTGTACTGGATGACTTGCCGCCCACCGATTTCCCGCAGGATACCTTTTTGTGCCCGGGCACCGTGCTTACCTTGTCCAACCCGTTTGTTGATCCAAACAATGGAACGCCGTACCAGCAGGACTTCCGCTTTGTGCAACCGGGCGTTTATGCGTTTTCGGGCCAAAATGCCAACTTTTGCCCCGAATCAGTACAAATCATCGTGCAAACCTGCTGCAACGAAAAAGGCATTTACGTGCCCAATATTTTTTCGCCCAACGATGACGGGGAAAACGACCGTTTTTGCGTTTTCCCCGTTGAAGCTTGCAGTAATTATCAATTGCAGGTGTACGACCGCTGGGGCGACCTGCTTTTTACCGGATCGGATGCCGCCAATTGCTGGGATGGCACGTTTCGGGATAAAATGGTGCCACCAGGCGTGTACACCTGGTTTCTGTCGTTTTTTGCACAGGATCAGGGCAGCCGTACGGTGCTGAAAGGATCGGTTACGGTAATTCGGTAACTATACCTCCTGCGCCTGTTCCTGATACGCCAAAATACCACCCTTCAAATTGTACAGATTATCCAACCCGTACTGCGCTTCCAAGGCGCGGATGGCTTTGGCACTGCGCACGCCCGAACGACAATGCACCACCACCTTAACATCGCGGCGCAATTGGTCGGCGTGTTCTGTTACGGTACCCAAGGGCAAAAGCAAGCCCCCGATGTTGGCGGTTTCGTACTCGTTGGGTTCGCGCACATCAATGAGCTGATAGGGTTCGCCCAAGGCCTGCCATTTCAAAAAGGTTTCTACCGTGATTTCTTTGATCGGCTTTTCATCGGGATTTTTTAAGCCGCAGAAAAACTCGTAATCAATCAATTGGGTGATGCTCGGGTTGTCGCCGTTCAGCGGGTTGTCGGCCCGGCGCTTGATGTTAAAGGTGCGCGTTTCAAAATTGAGCGCATCAAACAAAAACAAACGTCCGTTCAAAGGGGTACCCACGCCGGTGATGACTTTAATCACCTCATTGGCCTGCATACTGCCCACAATGCCAGGTAAAACGCCCAATACGCCCCCTTCTGCACAACTTGGCACCAAACCCGGCGGCGGCGGCGTAGGGTACAAATCGCGGTAATTTGGGCCGAGTACGCCATCGGCATCACGGTAGTTAAAGACCGAAACCTGTCCGTCAAATTGAAAAATGCTGGCGTACACGTTGGTTTTGCCCAACAACACACAAGCGTCGTTGACGAGGTAGCGGGTCGGGAAATTATCGGTTCCATCGGCCACCACGTCGTATTTTTTCACGATTTGCAGGGCGTTTTCGGACGTAAGCCGGGTGTTGTGCAGTTGTACTTTGATGTGCGGGTTGAGCGCCTGCAGCCTGCTTTTGGCCGCTTTTGCCTTCGCCCGGCCTACATCGTTTTTGCCAAACAACACCTGGCGTTGCAGGTTGCTGTCGTCAACCACGTCGAATTCAACAATACCGATGGTGCCCACGCCGGCCGCTGCGAGGTACAACAACAGCGGACTGCCCAAGCCGCCGGAGCCGATGACGAGCACTTTGGCGGCTTTGAGTTTTTGTTGGGCCGCTAATCCAAAATCCGGGATGATGATATGCCGGTCGTAACGCGCCAATTCTGCTTTTGAAAAGGTAATATCCTGGTACGATGCCATGTTTCTACAGTTTTAAAGGTGATGTGGGTTTAAGCCAAACCGCCCGCAATGGCAGGCACTATGCTCACAACGGTTTCTTGGGAAAGGGGTGTTTTGCCCAATGCGAGGTCGCGGATATCATCGTCGCCCACAAAAATATTGAGAAACGAACGAATTTCGCCTTTTTCATCGATCAGGTGTTTTTTCAAATCCGGAAAATTGGTGGAAAGATCGAGCAGTACTTCTTCCACATTACCCGCTTCGATGTTCAATTTAGCGGTGTTGTTGGTGAATTTGCGCAGGGGGGTTGGGATAATTACAGTTGCCATGTTTATTTGTTTTTAGTTGTGTGCATGTTCCAGCACTTGTTCTGGTTCAAATTGAAAATCGTCGTTGAGGCGCCAGGAAAGTAATTCGGTGCGTCCGCGATCGTAAATGGAAACAATGATGTACGAAAAATAAGGTTGCGCTGCCACGCGATCGGCCTCTGATGGAATGGCCGGGGCGCTTGGGTGGGAGTGGTACACACTCAGCAGCGTCAAATCGTGCTCCAGGGCATACCGCTCGGCGCGGAGATAATCTTTGGGGGAAATTTCGAAGCGCCGGCGTTTGTCGCCCTCTTTGGCGTTTTCCACCACCAGAATATCTTTTAAGATGCGGTTTTCGCCTTGTTCGTCGCCAAACACGAAACCACAGCATTCGTCCGGGAACGCTTGCTGGGCATCTTCCAGGATCAATTGTCTGATTTTTGGTTCAATAATGAGCATGCTATAGGAGTTTTTGAATGATTTCTGAATATTTATCAGCATTATCGGGCAAAACGGTAACTACCACGCCTTTTTCAAGGGTGTTGGCTACCTGGATGGCCCCTACCAGGTTGGCAGCTGAGGACGGACTCAATTGCAATTGTTCGTATTTCCAGGCGTCTTTAATGACTTGATACGCGGCTTCGGTGCTGATTTCTTCGAAGCGATCGGCCAGTTGGGCATCGTAAATACCGGGTACCACGGCGGTTTCCAGGTGTTTCCACCCTTCCAGTCCGTGCATTGGAAAATCGGGTTGCAGGCCAATCAATTGAATATCGGGATTGATTACTTTGAGTCGGCGGCCGGTGCCAACAAACGTGCCCGTCGTGCCCAATCCAGCCACAAAATGCGTGATGTCGGGTGCCTGATCCACAATTTCGAGCGCGGTGCCGAAATAATGCGCCTGCCAGTTGTGGTCGTTTTTATACTGATCGGCATAAAAATACAAATCGGGCCGTTCGGCGGCTAAATTTCTGGCAACTTCCTGCGCGCCATCGGTTCCTTCAAAACGGGAGGTGTAAATGATGGTTACACCAAAGTTTTTCAAAATTTCTTTGCGCTCGGCGCTGGCATTTTCGGGCAAACAGAGGGTCACCGGAATACCCAATACAAACCCAATGCTTGCATAAGCAATGCCCGTGTTTCCGCTGGTCGCATCCAATAAAATTTTGCCCGGATGTAAATCGCCACTTTCAACCGCCGCCCGGATTATGTGAAACGCCGCGCGCGCTTTAACACTGCCGGAAAATTGTTCCCATTCCTTTTTGGCTAAAATTTGAACACCGGGCTTCGAAAACAGGCCTTTTACTTCATGCATAGGCGTGTTGCCGATGTGCTTACGCAGGCAGTGCAGGGCTTGTCGCAATTTTAAATCCGATTTAGTGTGCGCGTCGTTCGACATATTTGTATTTTTAAAATCAAATTGATGTTGCGTTTTGCCATAAAAAAAGCCCTTCGATCCGGGTGAATCGAAGGGCGCTTTCTGTTTTGTTGTTGGTTTTATTTTATCCAAATCAAAGATTCTTTTTTGGTAAAACCACATACAGCAGCCGCTTCGAACCCGCTAGGCAGGACGAACAACAACAGCAACAACAACATGAACAGATGTTATAAAGCATAACGCAGTGGTTTACAGGTCAGGCTGAGGGGTGTAGCGCAGGTAAGGTTTAATCACCGTAACGCCTTTCGGAAATTTTTCGATTGCTGCTTCTGTCGATACAGCAGGCACTACAATTACATCTTCGCCGTGTTCCCAATTGGCTGGGGTAGCAACGCTGTATTGGGCCGTGAGTTGCAAGGACTCGAGTACACGCAGTACTTCATGGAAATTGCGACCCGTAGATGCCGGATAGGTAATGATCAATTTTACCTTTTTATCCGGTCCGATAATGAACAAGGAGCGGACGGTAAAGTTTTCAGAAGCATTGGGGTGGATCATATCATACAACGTAGCAATGTTGCGGTCGGGGTCGGCCAAAATGGGGAAACCAACGGTAACATGCTGGGTTTCGTTGATATCATTTACCCAGCTGGCATGTTTATCGAGCGGATCGACGCTTACTGCCAACACTTTGGTATTTTTTTGGCGGAAGGTTTCCTCTAATTGTGCGGTGCGGCCCAATTCGGTAGTACAAACGGGCGTAAAATCGGCAGGATGCGAAAACAAAATACCCCATCCGTCGCCAAGGTATTCGTACAAATCAATGTCGCCAGCAGTGCTTTGTGCTTTGAAGTTGGGGGCGATGTCGCCAAGTCGTAAGCTCATGTGTTTGTAAATTGAAGGTGAGGAGAAAAATGCAGAAAGCCCTCCGGTTGTGTCCGAAGGGCTTTCTGCTATGTACTTAAGATGTTTGAAATCAGTTTTTTAAATCAGTCAAACATATAAATGCGTTGCATGCGCTTCGGCGGGCAAAGTGCAACAACAACAACAAGCATTTATTTGAATTGACATTATCATACTGCAAAGGTAGACTAATTGATCATGCCGCACAAGTGCGCACAGAAAATTATCCCGTATTTTATTTGGGGCTCGAACGCAACATGTTCATTATCAATTATTTAAAACCAATATTTTTTGTCTAAGCTGGGTTTGATGATTACAAAGTTGCAACTGGTCTTACCGAATCAGGGTAACGTTACCGCTTTTACGCTCGATTTTTCCGTTTAAAAATTTGATTTCCGCCAACCAGGTGTACACCCCGGCTATCCGTTCTTTTCCTTTCACCCGCCCATCCCAGGCTTCCACGCTATCATGTACCATGTTGCCCCACCGATCAAAAATTTGCAGGGAAATTACGCGCTCTACGCCTTTTCCCGGGAAAATTTGAAATTGGTCGTTGATACCCGAATCATTTATTAAAAAGACATTGGGTACATAAAATTCGATGCTTTGATCCACTTTTATTTCCCAATAAGCGGTTGCCGTGCATCCCAATGGGTCAATGGCGCTTAGGGCAAACTGCGTGTTTCCGAGGGCAATTCCCTGCGCAAGGGGGCAATTAGTGCAGTTTAACGATCCGTCGGGTAACCAATTGAGGGTCAACTGATCAAGTGGATAGGTAGAAACGGCTTTAAGCAGAAAGGTATCCCCGATTTCCAGTATATCCGTTGGACCTTCGATATCTAACGAAAAGGTCGGTGCTGCTAAAATACGCAAGGTATCCAATTCTTTTTCACAGCCTTCTGCGTCGGCTACCTGGATGTTGTAAGTTCCGGCAGGCAGTTCAAACGCAGCAGCAGTACCCGGTGTTCCATTATTCAAAGCGATCAGGTAAGGCGTGGTGCCGCCTTCGATGCCCAGGAGTATTTTTCCGAGTCCATTGGTGTTGCAAGTCGCGTCGGTTACTTCGGCCTTTAGAAGCAGTTCGAGGGGTTGTACAATAATAAAGGTGTCGCTCAGCACACATTGGGCGCCGTATCGGATTTTGAGGGCATAGGCCCCTGCGGGCAATTGCGTTACACGTGCCTGGTTGCCTAGGAGTTGGCCTGCTGCATCAAACCATTCAATGGAAAGCAACGAAATGTTGTTGGTAAAATTTAGATCGACCATGCCGGTTGCCGCGCCAAAACAATTGGCCGGGCTTACGGTGGCCTGGTATTCGGGCGCGGTGTTAAATACCACGGCTTCGGCCGGACTAAGGCTGCAGGTCCCGTCTAAAAAAGTCAATAAAACCGAATAGTCTCCAGAATTAACGGTTTTGTTGTCGATCACCAACACCGGCCCGTTTGCATTGGGCAAGGCGATGTTGTTGCGATACCATTGATAACTCACCACATTTGGCACAAACTGGGCGCGAAAAGCGATGGTAGCGTCGCAAGGTCCGCCTGATTGCAATGCAATTTTTGCCAGCGTATTCGATCCGTTACAAGCGCAATCGGGATCATTCAGGTCAATCAGCCCGTCGCCATCGTCGTCTATACCGTTTTTACAATCTTCTGTTGGACAAGGCTCAATGGTAATTTCGGCGGTATAGGCACCGCATTCGTTTTGCGCGGTTACGGTGTAGGTACCCGCGGTGGTAACCTGAATGTTGGCGGTATTGGCTCCGGTCGACCACGCGTACGTATCAAAACCCGTTGATGCACTAATCGTTACGATCTGATTGTTGCATAGGGTGTCGCTATTTGCGGTCAGGACAAGTGCCTGGCTGCTTCCGCTGTTCAAATCCTGGCAACAGTTCACGGGCAGGCTACAGTCCAATGTATCGCACCAGCAGCCATAACGCGCTTTGATAAATCGGGCCGAACCATTGAACGTCGTATTGAAATAATCCAGCACCTGCAGGTAAGTATTGTTGCCGCCGGTCGCATTGATTGTATTACAGCCAGAACAGCCAATAATACCGCCGTTGAAACCAATCAAATCTGTAAATCCGGGGAAAATCGTATCCAAATCTGTCGCAATTAAGGTCACAGCGGGTGTGTTTCTGATTTGCACCACAGCATTGGGGTTAGGAAGCGGGTCAATTGTGGTAAGGGCAACCAGGCTATCGCAGTGAAAATTACCCGTTCCATTAAACGCATTGTAACCAGCATAAACAACCGCTGTCACATTGGCCGCATAAGGACCAAAAATACTGATGCGCGTAGGTTCATAACTCGCAACGCCAATTTTCAGGTTGGGAATATCCTCGTCGATCAGGATGCGCAAATGGCCCCCATCGTAATTGGAAAAAACCAGGATATTGCCATTGGGGTCGCAACTTTGCGCAGGTAGTACGGTTGACCAGATCCCTAAAAACACGGATAGAAGGACCGGAAGCACGCGAAAACCAGGTGGTGTACTTGTAAAATGAGCCATACAGTGTAAAAACAAGTCTATTTTAAAACAAAGGTAGGGGGCGATGCAAGTACAGGGCGTTTAAATATAGGTTCGTGTAAAAAATTAACAGAAAAAATATGGTAGAAGCCGCACTTCGGCGCATTTTGTTTTTCTTTGATGAAAAAATATTCGCTTTAATTTCCGAAATCACACAAGCGCTGCAATACATTTACCGCAGCATCACTTACTAACACCGCACTATGCAGCAAGAAATACCGGTTGTCGTCGCAGAATTTAAAAAAAATGATCCGCGTGTAACAACGGGTTGGGCATTTTTCGATTGGGCCAACAGCGCTTATTCTTTAGTTATCACGGTCGCCATTTTTCCGGGCTATTTTTTGTCCATGACCAATGATTCTGTCACAATTTTGGGATACCGCATGTCGGACAGCACCTTGTACGCCTGGAGTATTTCGCTGGCTTACCTGATTATTGCAGCCGTTTCGCCCATTTTGTCGGGCATTGCCGATTATGGTGGGTATAAAAAGGCCTTTTTGCGCTTTTTTACCATGTTGGGTGCCTTGGCTTGTATGTCTTTGATCTTTTTTACCGGCATGAGCACGCTTTGGGTGGGGGTTACCGGATTTATCCTGGCAACGATTGGTTTTGCAGGCGGCATGGTATTTTACAATGCTTTTTTGCCCATTATTGCTACGGAAGACCGGTATGATGCCCTGAGTGCCAAAGGCTACAGTTACGGTTTTATCGGAAGTGTTATTTTATTGGTAGCCAATTTGGTGGTGATTATGAATTTTGGCTGGTTTGGCTTTCCCGATGGATTGCGGGCGGTACCCACGGCATTTGTGATGGTGGGTTTGTGGTGGATTGGTTTTTCACAGATTCCGCTGAAGCGGCTTCCTGCCGATCAGCACCTGCATACGGACGAAAATTTGATGAAAAAAGGGTATCAGGAATTGCGCAAAGCCATGCGCACCTTGAATACCGATTTTAATGCAAAAGCATACCTGGTTTCTTTTTTCTGTTTCAATGCGGGCGTGCAGGCGGTGTTGTTACTGGCCTCTACATTTGCCGAAAAAGTGCTGGGTTTTGAAACCACGGGCTTGATCGGTTTGATTTTGATTTTACAAATTGTGGCCATCGGCGGGGCTTACGCCGCATCCTGGTTGTCGAAGCGCAAGGGCAATAAGTTTTCCCTGATGTCGATGTTGTGGGTGTGGACGGTGGTGTGCGTGGTCGGTTATTTTGTGAAAACGGGCCTTGATTTTTATTTCCTGGCTGCAGCAGTTGGGGTAGTAATGGGCGGCGCACAATCGCTGGCGCGTGCCACATACGCGAAGTTTTTACCAGAAAATACGCCTGACACCGCTTCTTTTTTCAGTTTTTACGATGTGATGGACAAACTTTCTACCGTAGCAGGCACTTTCCTGTTTGGCATCGTTGAACAACTCACGGGCAACATGCGGTACAGCGTTTTATCTTTGTCTGTGTTTTTTGTAATCAGTATCGTTGTTATGTTGATGGTGCGGGTAAAAAGAATGGAAACAGCACCAGCTTAATAAAAAATTACGATGGACTTCACCCGGCTTTTCGATATCCTGGAATATCAACTGCATCGGTACCCGCAAAAGGTGGCCGCAGCCGGGCAGTCGACCGACGGTAGCTGGGTACACTGGAGCACCGCCGAACTATTGGCTGCCCGCGACCAATTGAGTATGGGTTTGTTGGCACTGGGCATCCGAAAAGGCGACCGGTTCGGCATGCTTACCCATTGTGGCAGTCCCAAATGGATCATTGCTGACCTGGCCATGTTGCAAATTGGCGTAGTGCCGGTACCCATTCACGCTACGGCGCGGCCCGACGAAATTGCATTTATTATACAGGATGCTGGTTTAAGCGGCTGTTTCGTTAGCAATGCCGACATGCTGGACAAAATCATTAAAGCCGGAACCGCGCTCGATTTTATCATCGGTTTTGAACGGATTGCGGGCACCCAAGCCTGGGAAGAGATCCTGCGAACACCCGATGCGCCCGCTTTGGAAAAGTTACAATATTATCGTTCCGGGATACGCGAAAACGATTTGGCCACCTTGCTATACACTTCCGGCGCTACCGGAACCCCCAAAGGCGTGATGTTAAGCCATGCCAATATTGTCAGCAATATAAAATCGGTGTTGGCCATCGTGCCGGTGGGTCCGCACACGCATGCCTTGAGTTTTTTGCCGCTTAGCCATATTCTGGAGCGCATGGTGCTTTATGTGTATCAATCTGCCGGGGTGCCGATCTGGTTTGCCGAATCGATGGAAACCTTGCCGAAAACCTTGCAAACGGTGCGGCCCCACTTCTTTACGGCCGTCCCGCGCGTGCTCGAGCGTACGTACGAGCGCCTGCTGGAAGAACAACGCAGGGCGGGGCCAATCAAACGAAAAATACTGGATTGGGCCATTGCCCTGGGCGAGCGTTACCCTTATTCGGGCGGACAAGCCATGCCGCCACTGTATTTTTTGAAACGTTTGGTGGCAGATGTGCTGGTATATCGGCATTGGCGGAAGCGCTTAGGCGGCCGCGTGGAAGCCATTGCGGTGGGTGCTGCGGCGTTGCGGCCCAATTTGGGTCGACTTTTTTCGGCGGCCGGCATCGACGTGCGGGAAGGATATGGACTTACCGAAACCAGTCCGGTGATTGCGTTCAACCGATTTGAGCCGGGCGGCGTGCGTTTTGGCACTGTGGGCATTCCGGCGCCGGGCGTGGAGGTGCGCATCGCCGAGCCCGACGAACAAGGGGCTGGTGAAATACAGATAAAAGGGCCTAATGTGATGCTGGGTTATTGGAATGCGCCCGCAGAGACGGCAGCGCGCATAACAGCAGATGGTTGGTTCAAAACCGGCGATTTGGGGCATTTTGAACACAAACGTTTTCTGAAAATAAGCGGCCGCATCAGTGAAGTTTTCAAAACCACCACCGGCAAATTTGTCGCCCCGGCTTTTGTGGAACAACAACTCAACCAGTCGCCGCTGATTAGCCAAAGCATTGCCCTGGGGCTTAATCAGCCTTTTGTAGCCGCCCTGCTTGTACCCGATTTTGCCGCGTTGGAACGTTGGTGCCAGGAAAACAAGGTGCATTGGACCTCCCCGCAATACATGGTGCTCAACCCCAAAGTAGAAAAGTTGTACCAACAGGAAATAGAGCGCATCAATGCCGAAAGTCTTGGCACCGTAGAAATGGTGCGCAAGTTCCGATTATTGCACGAGCCCTGGTCGGCCGAAAACGGGCTGCTTACGCCAACTTTAAAATTGCGGCGGGCGGTGTTGTTTAGGCAGTATCAGGATGAAATTTCGGATTTGTTTGCTCCTTAGCACGCAATACGCCTTTTTACTCCAAAATAACTTTACCCATCACCATTTTATCCGACCCTTCCGGCAGCAGCCGAATATGATACAGGCCCGCCGGAAAGCCCGACAAATCAACCTGCTGGGCAGCGGTTTTCGTTTGTAACACACACTGCCCCAGGGCATTGTACACCGATACAAAAAACGACCCTTCCGCCGCCCCGCTCCAGGACACCACGCCCGAACTCGGATTTGGAAAAAATACCCGTTCCTCGTGCGCAGGTATGGGCGCATCCGTTGCCGTGGTAGTGACCCACACCGTTTTACATTTGGTATCCGAGCCATTGGCGTTGCTTACCGTGAGGCACACCGGGTAAGGCCCCGGCGTATCATACACATGCTGCGGATTGCGGTCAGTACTCGTTGTGCCATCGCCGAAGGTCCAGTACCATTGCGTGGGTTCGTACCAGGATACCGAGGTAAAATCCACGGTAAGCACTGCGGGCCGTTCGTACCGCCAGCCAGCCAGGGGAACATTGTTGATGCCCAGGGTATCGCATGCCGAGCCATCGATGGGCCCCAGCCTGAAATTGGGGAAATGGGGAATGTTTTTATAAGCGTAATCAAAAGAAAAGGCCTTTTGCTGACCAGCACAGGCAATGCCCGCCCGCTCCGGGTGGTTGATGCGGTTCATGCAGGTGGTGCCATTGCCAGGGCGGCTGTAAATGACACCGTCAGGGCCAAGTTCCATCCATAAAAAGTTGGAATTTAAAAAACAGTAATTCTCTGAATCATACTGTAAAACCAACTGCCGAGATGCTTCCAAATCTGGTGCCTGCATATCTATTTGATATATTTTCGAACTGCATCCCATATAAAGAAATCGTCCATCAGCAGACCATGCAAGGCCGGCATACCTGTTGACCTGGGTTCCATCCTGTACATGAGGTATTGCAATAGAATTTGACAAAATACCGGAACAACGGTCAAAATCGAACAGATGTAATCCGTTTTTGCAATCAAAACGGGCAAACTTAGAACCATCCGGGGAAAAACACATTTCACCTGATGCATCTATAGCAAGGCTATCACCAATTAATTGTTCAGACTTTTGTATTCCATTTTGTGTCAATAAAAAGGTATAATAGAGGTTAGAATATCGTTGCGCGCCCAAGATCCACCAATCCCTGCCATTGGCATGCCGAACTGCATGCATACCGTCATTACTTGGTAAATCAAGAACAAGGGTGTCGTTTTTTACGATCATTCCTCCCTCGTTGTTGTTTAAAGATAAATCAACTATGGAATGGAGAATTCCGTAATCAAATGCAATGCCATCTGCAATGGTTGTTGGAATATGAAATAAATGATACTGAAACTCAATTAGGGGGTCGGGTAAGAGCATTATGCTTTGTGGAGTATTATACCCCTGATTATTTAGGCATTGTACATCATATAATTTACCAGGGTTCAAACCCTGACTTCCTGGTATTGATTCACCGTCATATTTTTCAACATAGCACCCGTTCGTATAAATTAGCAAGTTTCCAAGACTATCACAAATGGAGGCGTTGGAGTCATTAATTTCCATGGGTTTTTTTTTATATACTACTTCTAATGAATCATTAAAATAGAAATAGATACCATTCGCCAAGGGTTCATTGTAACGGTACCCAAATACCCATACATTATCCTCCTTTTGGCAAAATAGTGGAGTGCTAAAAAGTAACCCAAAGAGCAAAAACAACTTTCCCATTTTAAAGAAATAAAGGCTACATGAACTTTTAAAGTCCATGTAGCCTGGTTTAACAAATTAATGAAGAATGCTTACGGAAGCACGGAAATATTCAGGATGTACGCCTTGCGTAACGATCTGAAGCACATACATTCCTTCGGGTACATTTTGTACATCCAAAAAGGCATTGCTGCTTTGCTTTTCGAGTATCAATTGACCCAGTGCATTAATCAAACGAATAGTACAGATTTCGTTCCCAGCGAAGGGTGCCCAATTCAATTGCCCGGAGGCAGGGTTGGGATACACTACGAAGTTGCTGGCTTCGGAGGAAAGTGCTTGTTCGGGGTTGTGCCGATCGTTGGCATTTTGGCACAATTGGGTGTCGTCGTATTGTACACCTGTAAAATGTTGTACCAGGGCGCGTGCTTCGTACACGGCATCGCCACCTGCCAACGGGCATTGATTTGCTACGGTTTGGAGTGTTGCAATTTCAGCATCCGTGATTTGATCCGTGGTCATCAAGTTGAACACGATATTATTGACGGTTTTGTGGTTGGTTGCTGGTTGCTGGTCGGGCGTGACGGCATTGTTGAGTTGCCGCAGGTTTTGTATTTGTAATTGGCGTGCTGTGCGAAGGGTGTTAATGGAAATCATAATCTGATTTTGCCAATAAAAGTCGGATTAGATGCGCATTTTTACCACCACATTTTTTTTAAAAGTCAGGTTGCTAATATTATGTTATAAATTTCAAAGCCTTGAAATTCAATAACATAACTACCCTTATAACCAGTATGCTGGCTGTTTTCCAGTCTTTGTTTTTAATATTTACTTAATATCGAAAGCCGCGTTTGGGTCTGGAACTGGGCGATTGCGCATGTTTTATACACAAGTGCTACAATTATTGCGGGTGACTAAACGCCATACCGTTCTCGAAGTATTTCCGCATGGTGCAACTGATGCCCCAAAACCACCCAAAACATCGTCCGAACCGAAACCTGCCAATTGCTGGCGGTGCCCATCATTTTCGATTGTTCCTCGGTGCATTGGCTGGCCAAAAACAGGGTGTTATCGCGCACGGCCTTCCATTCTTTGAGTAAATCCTTGATGCTGCGCTGGGAAACATCGGCGTGTTCCATCCAGAAATCCTGGTTAAAACCGGGCTGTGGCGCTTTGTCGCCCCGCATAAACCACAAGGCCCGAAACGCGAACACCCGCTCGGTATCAATCATGTGGATCAGCATTTCCTTGATGCTCCATTTACCTTCCGCATAACGATAATCGCCCATTGCTTCGGGCATTTTCAGCAGTTGAGCCTGTAATTCCTTGAATGTTTTTTTCAACAAGCCATTTAAACTACCCCGGGCGGGCAATTTGTTCAGGTAGTTTTCATGAAAAGGGGCGTATTCGCCTTTTTTAGGTCGTTTCATATACGATTATTCGAAAATGTGCTAAGATTTGGTTGAGTCAGCCAATTTTTGCACGTCTTTTCCGATGTCTTTGCGGAAAAATTTGCCTTCAAATTGCACCAATCGGGCGTTGCGGTTCGATTTTTTCAAGGCAGCGGCGAGGTCTTTACCAAAACTGGTAATCGCCAAAACGCGTCCACCGTCGGTCACCACCGCGTCACCGGCGTTGCGCATACCCGCGTGAAAGGCCAAACTACCCTTTATTTTATCCAAACCAGTGATCGGTTTGCCCTTCTCGTAATTTCCGGGGTAGCCGCCGCTGACCAAAAACACCGTGGTTGCCGCCCGTTTGTCGGCCCGAATTTTTACCCGGCCCAGGGTGCCTTGCGCGCAATTTTGCAAAGCCATCACGAGGTCGGTTTTCAAGCGGGGCAACACTACTTCCGTTTCCGGATCGCCCATGCGGCAGTTGTATTCGATCACGTATGGCTCGTTATTGACGCTGATCAGGCCGAAAAAGACAAAGCCGGTATAGGGTATTTTTTCCTTGTGCAGCCCTTTGATGGTGGGTTTAATGATCTGCTGCTCCACTTTTTGCCACATGGCATCGTCTACAAAAGCCACGGGGCTCACGGCACCCATGCCGCCCGTATTTGGGCCTTTATCGTGGTCAAAAATGCGTTTGTAATCCTTGGCTTCTGGCAAAATCACGTAATTTTTGCCGTCGGTCAGGGCAAAAACGCTGAATTCGATGCCATCCAAAAAGGCTTCCACCACCACACGGTCGCCCGCTGCACCAAACTTTCCACCGAGCATTTCGCGCAATTCGGCATCCGCTTCGGCGTGTGATTGACAAATCACGACGCCTTTCCCGGCGGCCAAACCATCGGCTTTAAGCACCACGGGCAGCGGATGTTGGGCTAAATAAGCCAATCCTTCGGCCAATTGGTCGGTGGTAAATTCGCGGTAAGCAGCCGTGGGCACCTGATGGCGTTGCATGAACTGTTTTGCCCAAGCCTTGCTGCCTTCCAGCACCGCGCCGGCTTTCGATGGACCAATCAACAGAATGGAGCGGAGTTGTGCGTCGGCCTGAAAATAGTCCCAAATGCCGCGTACGAGGGGCTCTTCGGGACCAACCACCACCATACCGATTTGGTGTGCAAGTACAAATTGGCCAACGGCTTCAAAATCGAGGGGATTGAGGGCTACATTTTCACCATGTGCAGCAGTGCCCGAATTGCCAGGTGCGATAAATAATTTGGTGCAACGTTTGCTTTGCGTCAATTTCCAGGCAAATGCGTGTTCGCGGCCGCCAGCGCCAAGGAGCAGAATATGCATATCAGAATATCGTAAAAGAAAAAATGGAGGGCAAAGATAGGGCGTAAAACCCAACACTAGTACACCCCAATAGACAACATGACGAGCGTGCAACCTACTACGACCTCAATGTTTTGTTGTTGGGCGCGGGCTTCCAGTTCGGGGTTTTCGGTGCCCGGATTGAAGATGATCCGTTTGGGTTGCAAGGAAAGCAGGTAGTCGTAGTATGCTTTTTGGTGGTCTGGACCAACATATAAACTAATGGTGTCGAGCTCGGTCACGGCAGGCATACCTTGCTGAATCGGAATCCCTTCAATTTCGCCCGATCGGATTCCAACCGGAACCACTTCATGCCCATGTTGGAGCAAACGTTGCACCGCGCGGTAGGCATATCGCTCGGGATTGGTGGTGGCGCCTAGTACAAGGGTCTTTTTCATGGCGGTGTATAATAAGGTGTTTTTTAAAATCAAGAACGCTGTATGAAACAGTAATTTAGTTCAAAAGTTACGGCGATGCCAATTAAATTGACCGTTTCTGCTACATTTGCTTTATTTTCTAAACGCATTGATTTGCTTGAATTGATATGATATTAACGGATAAGAAAATCCTGGAGGCAATTGCTTCCGGCGCGATCGTAATCGAGCCTTTTGATCGGAATTGCCTGGGTACCAACTCTTACGATGTGCATTTGGGTAAATATTTGGCGGTGTACAAGGATCGGGTGCTGGATGCCAAGAAGCACAACCAGATTGACACTTTTGAGATGGATGAAACCGGTTTTGTATTGCAACCGGGTACTTTATACCTGGGCGTAACGGAAGAATACACCGAAACCCACAATTCCGTGCCTTTTTTAGAAGGTAAAAGCAGCATTGGGCGCTTGGGCATCGACATTCATGCCACTGCGGGCAAAGGCGATGTTGGTTTTTCCAATACCTGGACCCTCGAAATATCGTGCACCCAGCCCGTGCGAGTGTATCCGGGCATGCCCATTGGTCAGTTGATTTATTTTTTGATTGACGGAGAGGTGGAAAATTACTACAACAAAAAGCAGAATGCGAAATACAACGAACGGACCGACAAGCCCGTAGAAAGTATGATGTGGAAGAATTTTTGAACTTGATTTTCAAATTGTTTATATGAAGCACTTAACTCGATTACCCATTTTTTGTCTGGTTATAGCCCTACTTTGTGTTGCTGCATGCCAACAGCCAAGCAAAGATTACCAGCAAAAAGCCGAAAATGCCGCATTTTTACACGCGGGTGTAAAACGCATTACCGATATTATTCGGCATGATATTTTTGCGCCGCCCATCTCGGCGCGCATATATGCTTATGCATCCGTGGCGGGATATGAAGCCCTGGTGCCAGGTTCGCCAGGTTATCAAAGTTTGGCAGGCCAACTCAATGGACTCACGCCTTGTCCGAAACCAGAAGCCGGAAAGACATACTGTTTTCCTTTGGCCAGCGCCAATGCCCTGCTTACTGTGGGCAAACAATTGGTGTTTTCGGAAGGCGACATGCAGGATTTGAAAGAGCAAATTTTTGACGATTTCAAAGCCATGAACATGCCCCAGGATGTGTACGACCGCTCGATGGCTTTCGGCGACCAGGTTGCCAAACACATCTTGACGTGGTCAAAATCAGACAATTACGCTCAAACCCGCAGCGCACCGAAGTTTACCATAGAAACAAAAAATCCTGCGCGGTGGCGTCCAACTCCACCCATGTATGCCGATGCACTGGAGCCACACTGGGCCGAAATCCGTCCTTGGGTGATTGATTCAGCCACCCAGTTTAAAGCCGATCCACCCGTCGAATTTAGCACGAAAAAAGGTTCTGATTTTTACAAACAAGCCTACGAGGTGTTTGAAATTGGCAAAAACCTGACCGAGGAACAAACGGCAACCGCTTGGTACTGGGATGACAATCCATTTGCGATGGAAGTACAAGGTCACCTGTCTTTTGCCCGTAAAAAAATCAGTCCGGGCGGCCACTGGATGAACATCGCCGCTGTGGCTTGTCGCAAATCAAATGCCGATATGATGAAATCGGCCGAGACGTACGTAAAGGTGTCTTGTGCGCTGGCCGATGCGTTTATCGTATGCTGGGGCGAGAAGTACCGCACCAATTTGATTCGTCCGGAGTCGTACATCAACCAATACATTGACCAGGAATGGCAGCCATTGATTCAAACGCCGCCATTTCCGGAGCATACCAGCGGGCATAGCACCATTTCATCGGCCGCTGCTTCCGTGCTGGAAGGATTGTATGGTACGACCTTCGCATTTACCGACAGCACCGAAACGGAGTTTGGCCTGCCCGCGCGCAGTTTTGAGTCGTTCCGGGAGGCAGCAAATGAAGTAGGCAAAAGCCGTTTGTTGGGTGGCATTCACTACCGTCGCGGCAATGAAGCGGGCTTAAAATGCGGCGAAGCAGTAGGCAATTTTGTGTCCCAACGCATTAAAACAAAACAATAGATAACAAGCAAAACGGCCGCCATGCGCCCCGTTAAAAATCTTGTTTTTATACTTTCCAACAGCCGTGTCGCCTGCTCAGGTGGCACGGCTGTTGTTATAAAAAAATGTAGCTTTCATAGCCTTAAAATGTAGTTTTTGCAATAGTACATATTGACTAAAATGGGTCAAAATAAAAAGTAAATTACCCGACATTCAGGGGTTTTTCTTCAAAAAATAATAAAAAACGCCCGTTTTAGCGGGCAAAAAGGGGTAATTTTGTCACGCATAAGATCGTCTTTACCTGGCAATTTTTCTAACCGAACACCCCTTCTTTTTTTAGGCTTGGTTTTGAAAAACTTGACCATTTTTTTAATCGTCAAAATTTCACTTTAACCGATTACCTAACAAAAGATTTGCTTCCTATGGGACAAACACTTACTTCATTCAAAAACCGTATAACCTTCTTAAGTATTGCACTTGCGGTGTTTTGCTTTTTGCCTGCCTATGCGCAGGTGTCGGTGACTGTAACCGGCACAAACGTTTCCTGCTTTGGCGGAAACAACGGAACTGCAACCGCCATTGGTTCGGGCGGCTGGGCTCCTTACACGTATTTGTGGTCTAACGGCGCCACAACCCAAACTGTTTCTGGGCTTATTGCCGGAACGTATCTAGTAACCGTAACCGATGTTGATCTGGGTTATGCGGTGGGTTCGATCACCATTACCCAACCACCTGCCTTGGGCGTTACCGTGTACGGTGAAAGCCAGATTTGCGGCATCGTACCGGATGGTAAAGCAACGGCTGTGCCTTTTGGCGGTACCCAACCTTACACCTACAATTGGAGCAATGGCGGCACCGGCGCACAAATTACCGGACTCGCTAGCGGAACCTACACCGTTACCGTAACCGATGCAAAGGGATGTACGACCACGGGTTCGGCAACTGTTTATTTCTGGAACGAAGGCGTTTGGATTATGGACTCCACCGTACAGATTAAATGTTTTGGCGACAACAATGGCTTTACCAAAGTAACCGGTATGTCGGGTACGCCCCCTTATTCGTATCAGTGGAGCGCCAACGCAGGAAATTCAACTTCAAATATGTTGAGTAACCTCGCGCCTGGCACCTACACCGTAACCGTTACCGATGCCAATGGATGTTCTAATTCGCACATCGTAACCATTTTTCAGCCACCCGCGCTCGTTGTTTCGGCGACTACTACCAGTGGTACCTGTGGATTGGCGGGTTCGGCTACCGTGACCGCTTCGGCAGGCACACCGCCCTACACGTTTACCTGGAGCAATGGTTCTAATAACACAACCATTGTGGTGCCAGCCGGTACCTACACAGTGACTGTAAAAGACGCGAATAATTGCAGCAAACAGGTTTCTGCTACCGTCACCGTAAGCAACAACCCCTTGTCAATTACCACGGCCATCTTGAGCAGTGCGGGTTGTACCGTAGGGGGTAGTGCATCCGCTACCGTCATCGGTGGAACTGGACCTTATACGTATACCTGGAGCACCGCGCCTACCCAAACGACTGCAACCGCCACCAATTTGCCGGCCGGTAGTTACACCGTAACCGTGGTGGATATCGCAACCGGTTGTACCGGAACCGCAACTGCTGTTGTACCATCGGCGCCTACCCTGGTTGCAACCGCAACGGTGATTTCAAATGCAACCTGTTTGTCGGGCGGTAGTGCAACGGTAACTGTAACCGGTGGCACATCTCCTTACACCTATATATGGGATAACAATCCAGCCCTCAATACCCAAACAGTAACAGGTTTAGGTGCTGGTCCACACACGGTGAAAGTGACGGATTCAAAAGGTTGTATTGCTACAAGTGCGGTAACCATTGGCCAAAACCAGGGTCCAAGTGTTACCATCAACATTCAAAACAACGCCACTTGTGTGGCAGGTGGTACTGCAACAGCAGTGGCTACCGGCGGCGCAGGCAGCTATACCTACCTGTGGAGTGCCAATGCCAATAACGCAACAACCGCAACGGTAACCGGCCTGCTCGCAGGTACGTACACCGTAACGGTAACGGATGCAGGCGGCTGTGCAGCATCTGCAACGGCGACCATTACGCAAACGGGCACCCCGAACGTAGTTGTATCCGGCAGTGCACCAGCAGGTTGTACCACAGGCGGTTCCGCAACAGCGGGCGTATCGGGTGGTACAGGTCCTTACACCTATAAGTGGAGCAATCCTTCCATGAGTACTACGGCCACGGTAACCAACCTGCAGCCGGGCACCTACACCGTGACGGTAACTGACGCAAACGGTTGTACCAGTACGGCTTCCGTAAGTATTGCATCGGCTATTTTGCCAACCGTTGTAATTACGGCTTCTTCTAATGCAAAATGCGACCAGCCTGGCAGCGCAACTGCGGTTGCTTCAGGCGGTGCAGGTACCTACACGTTCTTGTGGGATAATGGTGAAATTACAGCAACGGCGGTAAACCTGTTCGCAGGCACCCATACCGTTACCGTTACCGATGCCAATGGTTGTAAAGCCTCTGCCACTGTGAGCATTGGTTCTACCAACAATGGTATCAAAATAGGCGATTACGTTTGGTACGACAACGACCAAAATGGCTTCCAGGACCCACTCGAAACATCCGGTGTTCCAAATATTACGGTAAAATTGATTAAAGCCGGTGTAGATGGATTGTTTAATACGCCCGACGACGTAACCGTTTCTACGACCACTACCAACGCCAGCGGTTTTTACAATTTCAATTGTGTAACACCCGGCACCTACATCCTTACCTTCACCGGTATCCCAAGCGGTTTCCAGTGGACGGGTAAAGACAAAGTAAACAACGACTGTAAAGACAGCGATGTAAAAGCCAACGGACAAACCGAACCATTCACGGTGTTGGTTGGTCAGGCGGATAATTTCTGCTATGATGCAGGTATTCATCAGTTCTGTGTGAATGTGATGTTTGCCGGAGTTGTTTGTTGCGATCAAGTGATTTGCGAAGGCGAAACACCCGCGCCTTTCTATGCAGTACAAGCGCCATCAGGTGGCACCGGTGCCATTCAATACCAATGGTTACAGTTGGTGGAAATGGGTCCAGGTGGTCCACAATGGGTCGGTATTCCAGGTGCTACCAGCGCTACTTACCAACCAGGTCCATTGTTCGAAACGGCTTACTTCATGCGCTGTGCACGTCGGGAAGGTTGTTTGACATTCCTGGAATCGAATGTAGTAAAAATAACGGTAAAACAAGCGGGTTCGCCTGGCTGTGAATCCTTTATCACCGATATGGTTGTGCTTCCAACAGGCCTCAATCAGGTAGAAGTACGTTGGACGGCCCTGCCAGAAGCAACGCAATACCTGTACACCCTGGAGCACTCTACCAACGAAGCAGATTGGAACACCGTTTCTACCGTGATGGGTAAGCAAGATCCTGCTGCTCCAAACACATATTCGGCGATTGACCAGACTCCAACAAATGGCCGCAATTTCTATCGTGTCAAACGTTCGAGCCTTAATGGTGTAAGCGGTTATTCAGCAACCCGTTCCATCGACATGCAAATTTCCGCTACTGAATCCGTTGCAATTTATCCAAATCCGGCCTCCGACCTTCTGTTCGTACGCAACGCCATTCAATACGATACCGATGTAACCATTACCGTTTCTTCTACCAAAGGGGATGTTGTGCATACCAGCACCATTCCGCAAGGCGCGATTCAACAACTTGAAATCCCGATGAATAACCTTGCACAGGGAATTTACCTGGTTCGGATCAATTTCGGCAATGGAACGACCCGCACTTTGAAGATTACGAAGTTCTAATACCACCTTTTTATGTAAGTTTCTTACATAAGGATAGAAATAACCAACGCCGGTCTGAACGCAGACCGGCGTTTTTCGTTTAACATGCAGGTGTTCGGCCATTTTGATCCTGGTGCTGTCTTTTTGTCGGGTATCGGCATACTGTACCTGTCAAATTGCAAAGTTTATTGGCATGGCAGGTTATTTGCCTGAATGGATTTGTTAAATGCAGTGTAGTTTTTGCTGTCAGATTGACATAATTAGATTTTTAATTGCATATATTTCAGCAAATTTTGAATGTTTGCAGTTTATGCTCGTTTTGAATGGGCTTGGTTGTTTTTCTAATCAGAAAAAGCCACTATCCCGTAAAACAGAACCTTTTGTATGCGTATGTTTGAAAATTGGATGTTGAGTCAGCAATCAGACGAAGAGCCTGATTTTGTGCCGCTTTTTTCCCTGGAAGAAGACGATGAGGCTAAAATTGACGAGGTGTTTCCGGATACCTTGCCTATTTTACCTTTAAAAAATACGGTATTGTTTCCCGGTATCGTAACACCGATTACGGTAGGACGGGATAAGAGTATTCGCGCTGTTCAAAAGGCGTATGAAGACAATCGCTATATCGGCGTTTTGTCGCAAAAAGACATGAAAATAGAAGCGCCCGCATCGCGCGATCTTTTTCGGGTTGGCACCATTGCCCGCATTTTGAAATTATTGAAAATGCCCGATGGCTCTACCACGGCTATTTTGCAAGGTCGCAAGCGTTTTCACCTGGATGAAATGCTCGCGGAAGACCCCTACATGCTGGGTAAAATCAGCACCATGGACTATGAGCAACCCAAAAACAAGCTTGAGTTTCGGGCCATGATCAGCAGCGTGCGCGATGCCGCCAAGCAAATCATCGAACTTTCTCCCCAAATTCCATCAGAAGCCGTTGTTATGTTGAAAAACATCAACAACGACAATTTCCTGCTCAACTTTATCGCCTCCAACCTGGGTATTAAAGTGGAGGAAAAACAAGGACTGCTGGAACTGAACAACCTGAGAGATAAGGCTAGCAATATCCTGCAATACATGGACTCCGAACTCCAATTGCTGGAACTGAAAGATCAAATTGAGTCGAAAGTACGCACCGATATCGAAAAACAGCAGCGCGATTACTTCCTGAGCCAACAATTAAAAACCATTCAGGAAGAACTGGGCCAAAACCCCCAGGAAGAAGAAATCAATGAGCTGATTCGGAAAGCAACTAAAAAGAAATGGCCTAAGCACGTGCAGGACGTGTTTGCACGCGAAATCAACAAACTGCGCCGCGTTAACCCACAGGTAGCCGAATACGCCATTGGCCTCAATTACCTGGAAACGCTGCTGGACCTGCCCTGGATGGAATTTACCAAAGACAATTTTGACCTCAAAAAGGTGAAAGATGTGTTGGATAAAGACCATTACGGCCTCGGTAAGGTAAAAGAACGCATCCTGGAGCACCTCGCTGTACTTAAGTTAAAAGGCGACATGAAAGCGCCTATCCTTTGCCTTGTAGGGCCTCCAGGGGTCGGCAAAACCTCCTTGGGCAACAGCATTGCGAAAGCCCTTAAGCGCAAATACATCCGCATCAGCCTGGGCGGCTTGCACGATGAAGCTGAAATTCGCGGCCACCGCAAAACCTACATCGGTGCCATGCCAGGCCGTATTGTGCAATCGCTCAAAAAGACCAAATCAGGCAATCCGGTTTTTATCCTGGATGAAATTGATAAGGTGGGCAAAGACTTCCGCGGCGATCCGTCGTCGGCTTTGCTGGAGGTGCTGGACCCCGAACAAAACACCACTTTTTATGATAATTACCTCGAATTAGAGGTCGATTTGTCGAAAGTGCTGTTCATCGCAACGGCCAATTCCTTGAGCACCATTCAACCCGCCCTGCTCGACCGGATGGAAATTATTGAAATTTCGGGGTATTCGCTGGAAGAAAAAGTGGAAATTGCCAAAAGGCACCTCATTCCAAACCAACGCAAAGAACACGGACTGAAGCCAAACCAGGTTAAAATAACAGACAAGGCCCTGCTGCGCATGGTGCAAAGCTATACCGCCGAAAGTGGCGTGCGCAGCCTGAACCGCGAAGTGGGATCTGTCATGCGCCATGCTGCCAAAAATGTAGCCATGGAAGCTGTGTATGAAGTAACCGTAAAACCCGAACAGCTGGCAAAAATATTGGGTCCAACCAAATATGACGCCGAAGTGTATCAGGAACAACAAGCACCCGGGGTGGCGATTGGTCTTGCCTGGACGGCTGTTGGCGGCGAAATTTTGTTTATCGAAGTAAGTCTAAACAAAGGCAGCGGACGCCTGCAATTGACCGGCAACCTGGGTGATGTGATGAAAGAAAGCGCCAGCACCGCGTTGAGTTACATCAAAGCCCACGCCGACCAATTGGGTATTGACCCGGAAATTTTTGATAAAACCGACATTCACGTGCACATTCCCGAAGGCGCTATCCCCAAAGATGGCCCCTCGGCCGGTATTACGATGCTGACTGCAATGAGCTCGGCCATCACCAAATTGCCTTTGAAACCTTTTTTGGCCATGACGGGCGAAATTACCCTGCGCGGCAAAGTGTTGCCCGTGGGTGGTATTAAGGAGAAAATCCTTGCAGCAAAACGCGCAGGCATCAAAGCGGTCATTTTGTGCAAAGACAATGAAAAACACGTGGGCGAAATAGAACCAGAGTACATTCAAGGCCTGACTTTTCATTATGTGAATACCATGACGGAAGTACTGGAGCAAGCACTCGGCATGTCTTTCGCCAAAACTGCTGTGAATGGTGCAACAGTTTCTAAAAAAACAAAAAAAGCGGCTATAAAAGTGTAGTAGTGGCAAAAAAACGGTTAAAAATGAGAATTGCTTTTGTCTGTTTTTTTACGCTCCTGCATTGCGCACTGTTTGCCCAAAATGCCAATCAAACGCAGCTCTGGGGCCGTTGGGAAGTACTTTCCTATGCTGAAGAAGGCGTGCCCGTTGATAAAAAACAAGCGGCACGCCCGCAGGCCATAGCCGTGTACAATGCCATCAAGCAACAGAGGGCACAACAGTGGTATGGCTATTCCGAATATGATGCATACAACCGCCGGGAAAACCGTGCGTTTGAAAATTGGCAGCAACTGGATAGCACCCTGGAAGTACTCCGCCTGACAAAAGCGATTGAAACACCCTATTTTGTGGTGTTTTTTCCGGATAGCACCCTGTCGCATTATAATAAAGACCTTGCCAGTGGTCAGGTGCTGTTTCCGCAAGCGCATCATTATTCCTTTATACCGGCAAGTATGAGCCTGGATATTGTTCCAGCCATTGGGCCTTCCTATTTTGGGAAATCAGACCTTCAAATTTTGGAATTGACGGCAACCCGGCTTGTTCTGTATTTGCCAGAAACTGCCGAACGGGTAGTCTTGGAAAAAACGGCATACATCCTGCCATAAAGACCGATATGTTTGCATACTTAAAAGGTGAATTGACGTACAAAAGCCCGGCGCTGATCGTGGTAGATGTGCAAGGCGTTGGCTATCAGGTACATATTCCTTTGAGTACCTTCAGCGCTATTCAAAACCTGGAACGCGCTACGATTTATACCCACCTGATCATTCGGGAGGATGCGCATACCTTGTATGGCTTTGGCACCCAGGCCGAACGCAGTTTGTTCGTACAACTCATTGGCGTGACAGGCGTGGGCGCGACCACCGCACAATTGATCATGTCGTCGATGAATGTAGACGAAATTCGCGCTGCCATCATCGGGGAGCAAGTGCATTTGTTGCAACAGGTGAAAGGCATTGGCGCCAAAACCGCCAAGCAAATTATCCTGGATCTGAAATCCAAGCTGCTCAAAGATGCCCCCGACGGCCCCGTATTATTGCCTACTGCCTCGAATGCATATCGGGAGGAAGCCCTGTCGGCATTGCTAGCCTTGGGCTTCAACCGGATTGCCGTGCAAAAAGCACTCAATGCCCTGGTGCAAGAACACCCGAATGTTTCTAAAGTGGAAGAACTGATCAAACTGGCCCTCAAAGCCTTGTCGTCCTGATCTTAAAATTATTTTGACATTTTTTGTTTTAAAAATAAAAAATGTTTTATTTTTGTCGCAAGAAAATCACCGTTTTGCTTTAAAGCCAACTTTGTTGTATGAAATTGCTTAAAATCCTGTTGTATATCGCGTTGTCACTCACCGCGCTTGTTTGTGTACTTGGCCTTTTTGCCAGGCATGACTACCATATTGAACGCAGCATCGAAATTGATGCCCCCCATGCGGTGGTGATGGAACAAGTTCAGTTGTTTAAAAATTTTGCCAAATGGTCGCCCTGGAACAGTTTGGACCCGAATATGAAAGAAACGTTTGAAGGTACGGATGGCCAGCCTGGGGCAATTTACAAATGGGAGGGCAATGATGATGTGGGCAGTGGGCAGCAAACCATCAAAACGGTAAGTGCCGATCGGGTGGATATCGAAGTGAAACTTAAGGAGCCCTGGGAAACAACGGTGCCTAGTTTTTTCAAATTGGAACCTGCGGGCAACAACATCAAAGTAAGTTGGGCCATTGATTTTTATATTGGATTTCCGTGGAATGGCATGGCGATGTTTACCGATGTAAATGCGGGCGTTGGTAAAGATTACGAGCGGGGTTTGAACAACCTGAAAAAAGTATGTGAAGATATTGCCCACCCCAAATACCGTGGTTACGCCATTGAAGAATTACCCGCGGATGCGCAATATTTCGTGGGGGTTCGACGCACCATCAAGCAGGAGGATGTAGCGGCTTTTTATGCCGAAATTTTTCCGAAAGTACTCGATGCCGTGCAAAAAAGCGGTGTTCAGCTTACTGGTGCACCCAGCAGCCTGACTTACCTGTGGGATGATTCTACCAAAACGGCTGATATTGCGGCGGTTTTTCCCATTGCCAAGGCACAAAAAATTGACACGTTCACGGTATTTACCCTTCAAGCCGGCAACCAGTTGTTGATTGATTATTATGGCCATTATGACAGTATTGGTGTGGCGCACCTGGCCATGGAAGATTACATGAAACTGAAAACCCTCGAAATGCTAACACCCTGTTTGGAGCAATATATTACGGATCCGGCCGCTGAGCCGGATACCAGTAAATGGCTCACCAAGGTGCATTATTTTGTAAAGCCGAAGCAAGCAGCACCGGCACCCAAAAAGTAAAAACGGTTATTCCAGTACGCCCTTGCGCTTGGTTTTGAAAAAATGCACACCGGCACCGAATACCCAGCCTTCTTTGCCCGATTTGGTGCGCACTTTTACCCAATAATCGGTTACTTTTTCCTGGCCCAGGCTGATTTCTTCCTGTTTTTCACTTTTTTTATTCAGGAAGGAAACAGGCTCATACAAGGCGAGTTTGGTGACCAATTCGCCTTTTAGTCCGGGTGTTTTGCGCATTTTTAGTCCATCAATGGACACATATAGTGTTGTGTAATTGGAACTTGTGCTTTGTGGGGCTGTTGCGCTTGGCTGGGGTGTTTTTGTGGCCAAACTAGGCATATCGCCGGGCGATTTTGGGGCAGCACCTACCGCACCAGAGGGCGGCGGCGGTGGTGGCAGGGTGGCCGATTTTGTGGCAGCACTTGGGCTGGGCGCTGTTTGTGTGGGGCTGCTAATCGGGGCTACTTTTATGGTGTCCTTTTTGCTTGGGCGTTCTTCCTGGTCGTCGTCGGCAAAGCGACTGCGCCGTTCAATATTCGTTTTTTGGGCACTGCATTTGGAAATAGCCCAAACAGCAACGACGCCAAAAAAAGCCAGCACCATCAAGGATTCAATTTTTGGTATTTTCATTTGTGCTTAAGTTTCGAAGCAAAATTAATAGAATTCGATCATTAAAACCTGGTCTTCGTACCAATTGAAATACAAAGTAGGTACGCATACCCGCATTCAACGATAATCGCAACAAATGGCCGATAATCTACTCCATCAGATCGCCTTGAGTCTGGTTCCACAAGTGGGGGCCGTTACCGCCAAAACCCTGGTGCAATATTGTGGCAGTGCCGAGGCGGTATTTCAATCCAGTCGCTCCGCTTTGTTAAAGATTCCGGGCATTGGTGCCGTGGTGGCCGATCAAATTAAAAATGAACTGCCCCTGCGACGTGCCGAACGAGAGATCACCTTTTTAGAAGCCAATGGGGTAAAAGCCGTGTTTTTTACCGATCCTGCCTATCCTTTTCGTTTAAAACAATGCTATGATTGCCCCGCCATTCTTTTTTTTAAAGGTACAACCCTCGATTTGCTCAATGCTGATCGCATGGTGGGCATTGTAGGCACGCGACAACCGACTGAATTGGGCAAGGCCTTGTGTGAGGAATTTGTAGAAGGATTAATGGCTTATAAAGTTGTTGTGGTAAGTGGTCTGGCTTATGGCGTGGATGTAACGGCGCATCGAAAAGCGAGTAGCCTCGGTGTGCCCAATATTGGGGTACTGGGCCATGGATTGGGCAGTATTTACCCTTCCGAACACCGGCAGGTAGCGGCAAAAATGCTTGAGCAGGGCGGTTTGTTGAGTGAGTATATTTCGGAGGTGAAGCCCGATCGGGAACATTTTCCCATGCGCAACCGCATCATTGCAGGCATGGTGGATGCGTTGTTGGTCGTAGAAACGGCTGCCTCGGGCGGCTCCATGATTACGGCCGATTTGGCCCGGCAATATGCCCGCGATATTTTTGCCATACCAGGCAGGGTACGCGATGCTAAAAGCGCAGGCTGTAATTATTTGATCAAAAATGATGTTGCACGCCTGGTGGAATCGGCCGAAGAAATTGCCCTTTCCATGCGCTGGGATGATGCCCATACAGTGGCACGGGGTGTACAGACCGCGTTGTTGCTGGATTTGCCACCCGAAGAACAGCTCGTATTAAGTATCGTGCAAACGCAACCTGAAATTGCCATTGATGCGCTGGTGCGGACCGCCGACCTGCCATCCGGCGTAGTGGCAAATGCCATCTTAAACCTGGAGTTTAAAGGCATTATTCGAACCTTACCGGGCAAACGTTATATCATTTGTGGTTAAATCATGCCTAGCGGCTACATGGAAAATAAAAATGATCCTTACTTACACGGCCGCGGGGCGCAGATTAATCCCAATTCGCCCTACGAAAAAATAATTCGGGACCAGGCGCCAATGGATTGGTCGCTGGCGCTGGATGAATGGGAAAATGCCGATTTAAAGACCGTTTACCTCGAAACGCATCCCAAAACGATCCTAAACAAGGTAGAAAGCCCGGATTTGCCGATGGAATGGAGCCTGAATCCGTACCAGGGTTGCGAACACGGCTGCGTATATTGTTATGCCCGCAACACGCATCCTTATTGGGGATACAGCGCCGGGGTAGATTTTGAGCAAAAAATACTCATCAAGCGCAATGCAGCGGCTCTTTTGGAGGAAACCCTGAAAAAAAAGAGTTGGAAGGCTGCCACCATTATGATGGCCGGCAATACCGATGTGTATCAACCTGCCGAACGCAAATTTGGCATCACCCGCGCCTGCCTGGAAGTATGCTGGAAATACCGACATCCGGTAGGGCTGATCACGAAAAATAGCCTGATTTTGCGGGATTTGGATTTGTTAAAGCAATTGGCCAGCGAAAATCTGTTGCAAGTGGCCATCAGCGTAACCACGCTGGATGAAACACTCCGCCAGTTTTTAGAACCGCGCACCGCCACGGTTAAACAGCGCCTCAACACCATCGAAACCTTGAGTAATAACGGTATTCCGGTGTTTGTCATGATGGCGCCCATTATTCCAGGCTTGAATGAACACGAAATTTTCGCCCTGGCCGAAGCTGTAGCCGAGAAAGGCGCCTCTGGCATCGGGTACACCATGGTACGACTAAATGGCGATGTAGCGCTTATTTTTGAAGACTGGATTCGGAAAAACATGCCCGACCGGGCGGAAAAGGTGCTGAATAAAATTCGGGAAACCCACGGCGGACAACTATCGGATTCGCGTCCGGGTGTACGCATGCGGGGCGAAGGGAAAATTGCCGAAATCATACGCGATCAGTTTAAATTAGCCAGGCTGCGGTTTTTTAAAGACCGCAGCCTGCCTAAAATTAATTTCGATTTGCACGAACAGCATAAGTCCCCGCAACTGCGCCTATTCTAAACCACGATTTAAATGGATTTGAAGGATGGATGGATAAAATTGATTTTCAATCGATTAGAATCCAGCCGTTTTCATAACCACTCAGCGTTGGCGCTAAACGCCTAGTTTTTTACAATTTTTCTCAAAATAAGGCCCTGCTCCAATTGGATATGGAGGAAATAGTTCCCCGCTGGCAAGGCATCCAACTCCAACATTTTACTGAAATTTTGTCCCTGCATCGTTTGCATAAAAATCTGGCGGTTGTTTGAATCGGTTAGCCAAAACTGGATGTGCTCCGATTTTTTCAAATCCAGTTTCAGGTTTACCAGGCCGCTGCTGGGATTCGGGGCTAGCACAAAATGCTCCACAGAAGCCGGGAGTTTCACAGCAACCACATCTACCTGCAAACCATCCGTGTAATTACAGCCGGTGGTCGTGTTTACGGCGCATTGGTAAAAACCGGAAACTTCAGGTACATACTGCGCTGTAGTGGCACCCTGGATCGGGATACCGTTCAACAGCCATTGGTAAGACACATAGCCTGCTTGCGCCAAAAGGGTATCATTGAGTTGAAATACAAAAGGTAAATTGATCACCTCCTCCTTCACCTGCAACAAATCTGCGGCTGCCGTACCGCATACGCCCGTCGCTTCAAAATAATAAAAACCGCCCTCGGTTACAGTCAATTTATGATCAGTTGCATTCAAAATTGCACCACCAGACACGGTAAACCATTGAATTGCATAGTCTTGTGGCACATTTGAGGCCTCCAAAATATTTGAAGCAGCGGAACAAAGCACCGAATCGCCGGTTACCTGAACCACGGGCAAACTGCTGAAATTGACCGCCGTGATACCGGATTCCTCCGAATTACACCCCAATGCAGTGTAGGCTGCAGTATAATTGCCCGCCACCGTGGTTGCGTACTGTTGTGTAGTAACACTATCCAGCAAATTTCCGTTAAAATACCATTGATAACCGTAACCTGCCGGAGCATTGCCTGCCTCCAACAAAACAGTATCGCCCAGGCAAAATACAGGTCCGCCCCCAATAACATTGACCGCAGGAGCCGTAGGACTGGCACTTTCTACGGTAAATGTGTCGCGGCGGGTGCAGCCGATGCTGTTTACCGCAGCAACCGTATAGTTTCCAGGATTTAGGCCTGTTATATTTTGAGTGTTGGCATTGTTCGACCAGGTAAAATTCACCGTGCCCGTTGCGCCGCTGTAACTCAGGTTGATAAAACCAGCCTGGGTACCTTCACAAACAGGGCCACTGACCGTGCCATTGAGTGTAAATTCGGAGCAGCGTTCGGTAATTTTAAAAATTTTACCCGATGAAAGTGCTGCAACGTAGAGTTCACCTTTCAAATCTTCCCCAAAACCGCTGTATTCGTAAGGGGTTAGGTTGGCCAGCACGTTGGTTGTGCCGGTAATCCCGTCGGCATTCAAACGGGTGTACCACCAGCGCCCGCTGCAATAGTCGGCAAACAAATAGCAGCCATACAAATCCGGGTACTTTGCGCCACGGTAAATAAAGCCGCCGGTCACCGAACAGCCATTGGCATTGGTGTGGGTATAATCGAAAATAGGCGCGGTGTAGTTGTTTTGCCCTTGGCAACCGGCCGTATTATAGGCTGCATTGCCTTCGTAACAACGCCAGCCGTAATTGCGGCCACCCACACCGGCAGGTTCAAAATCAATTTCTTCGCGTACATTCTGGCCTACATCGCCGATCCAAAAATCGCCGGTGACAAGATCGAACGAAAACCGCCATGGGTTACGCCATCCCCAGGACCAGATTTCGGGTTTAAATTCTGTATTGCCCACAAACGGGTTGTTGGCAGGAACCGTGTAGGGCGTCGCGCCAGGTGTTACGTCAATGCGCAAAATTTTGCCTAAAAAGGTTGATTTCTTCTGGCCCGTATTGTTCGGGTCGCCTGCCGAGCCGCCGTCGCCCAGTCCGATGTACAAATAGCCATCCTTGGGACTAAATTTCAAACTGCCGCCATTGTGGTTGGCAAAGGGCTGGTCCTCTTCCAGGATAACTTGTTCGCTGTTCGGATCCGCTTTGTTGATATTTACCGAATCGCGGGAAAAACGCGCTACCCGGGTATCTCCACCGTTATTTTTAGTGTAATACACATAAAAATAGCCATTTTGCGCATAGTTGGGATGAAAAGCAAGCCCAAGCAGTCCTTGTTCATTGCCCGATGATTGCACCCGCGCGTCGATATCTAAAAAAGGCTGCGCCGATTTATTTCCCAAACTGTCTAAAATCCAGATATAGCCGTTTTGCTCTACTACAAAAAGTCGGCTATCGCCACAATGGGTTATATCGACCGGCTTGGTAAAACCGCTGGCAAATTCGTTGAGTTGAATTTTAGGCTGGGCTGCCAACCATAAAGGCAGCGCAAGCATGGCAAAAAACAGGTGATGTTTGTACATAAGTGTTGAGATTGATCCTTTAATTGGTTGGTGAAAGTACCCCTATTATTTTATTAGAAAAAATCAACCTGCACTGCTGTCATTTTTTAGCGCTTTTTTGTGTGAAATAATACACCGGAATACCCAAGAGCACGACAAGTAAGCCCGGTAACGTATTTTCAGATTTGTAAATTAGTAATACAAGTGCAATGGCCGACGCGCAGATCATATAAATCGCGGGCAAAATGGGGTAGCCAAAAGCCTTGTACGGACGTTCGGCATCGGGTTGCGACTTGCGCAGGCGATAGATGCCCGCCACGGTGAGCACATAAAACAACAAGGCGGCAAAAATCGTATAATCAAGCAAAGCGCCATAGGTGCCCGACAAACACAACACACTCGACCAAATCAATTGAACGTACAATGCCCAAGCCGGTACGCCATTTTGATTCAAAGTACCCGCTTTTGCCAAAAACAACTTGTCTTTTGCCATCGCATAACACAAGCGCGCGCCCGACAAGGTGAGGCCATTGTTGCAGCCAAAGGTTGAAACCATAATCAGTCCGGCCATGATAAACACCGCGCTGTTGCCAAAAATTGCGCCCGCTGCAGCGGTTCCTACCCGATCATTGGCCGCATAGGCAATGTCTTGCAAAGGCAACAAGCCTAAAAATACAATATTGGTGAGGATATACAGCAAACCCACCACCAGGGTGCCAAAAAACAAACTCAACGGGATGTTTTGTTTTGGATTTTTGATCTCCCCGGCAATAAACGTCACATTATTCCAGGCATCACTCGAAAAAAGCGAGCCCACCATGGCGGCCCCCAAAGCCGTGGCAATGGCCACTCCGTACAACGGCGTAATTTGTCCATTGGCAGCCAGAGTGCCCGCACTCCATGGATTTTGCCAGTTTTGTGCCCATATTTCGCTGTTAAAGCCGATGAAAACACCCAACAGGATCAGGCCCAATAAGGCAATCAGTTTGGCCGCTGTGAAAATGGTTTGCAAGGTTTTTCCACCCTGAATACCACGGGTATGCCAAAGGGTAAGTAGGATCAAACTGGCAATGGCCAAACTCTGCGCTGCCGAAATTTTCACCAAACCGAGGTCTAACAAGATGTTTTCGGGGCTAAAAAACGGAAAAAAGACCGCCGTAAATTTGGCAAACGCCACGGCCACCGCAGCAATCGTACCCGTTTGAATTACGGTAAATTGGGTCCAGCCAAACAAAAAACCGACCAGCGGATTGTACGCCTCCCGCAAGTACACATATTGCCCGCCCGCGCGGGGCATCATACCCGCCAGCTCGCCGTAACTCAACGCGGCTAAAGTGGTGAGGATGGCCGAAAGCACCCAGGTGAGCATTAAGTAACCCGAGGAGCCCAAACTACGGGCAATATCGGCACTCACGATAAAAATTCCAGATCCAATCATGGATCCTGAAACGATCATGGTGGCATCTAATAAACTCAGCGATGCTTTGAATTCGGTAGTTGATGCTGCTTCTTTCATAATAGGGTGTTATGGTTTAACCTTCGTCGTCGTCGCTGTCGCAGTGATAATATTTTTTGGAGGGCGCCGGGCGGTCACTGCCTTCTTTGCCATTTTTGACACTCAGCATTTTTTGAATCAGGCGGTTGCGCTCCAGCCGCAGGACTTCTTGCAACTGTTGATCTTCTTGCAGGTCGAAAAACAAGGTGCCATCCACCCAGGTTTTTTCGGCCCGCGCATACACCGAAAGCGGATTGCCGTTCCAAAGCACCAAATCGGCGTCTTTGCCTTCCTTAATACTCCCTACCCGATCGTCTATTTTGAGCAGTTTGGCTGGATTGAGCGTGACCATCTTCCAGGCGTCTGCTTCTTTCATGCTGCCATATTGCACCGATTTTGCCGCTTCTTGATTCAGGCGGCGCGCCATTTCGGCATCATCGGAATTGATGGCCACCACCACACCACGATCGGCCATCAATTTGGCATTTTGTGGAATCGCATCAATTACCTCGTATTTATAAGACCACCAATCGCTGAACGTACTTCCGCCTACCCCGTGTGTCGCCATTTTATCGGCCACTTTATACCCTTCGAGGATATGGGTAAAGGTTTGTACCTTAAATCCAAACCGCTCGGCCACCCGCATCATCATCGTAATTTCGGATTGTACATAAGAGTGGCAGGTGATAAAGCGTTGTTTTTCAATGATTTCTAGCAAGGCCTCCATTTCCAGGTCTTTGCGGTACGGATTGCCCGATTTTTTAACCCGACCATATTCTTTTGCCCGCGTGAAATAATCTACGAAGGTTTGTTCCACGCCCATGCGCGTACGCGGGTAACGCCGACCGTCGCCGTAATTCGATTGTTTTACATTTTCGCCGAGGGCAAATTTGATGTACCCGGGCCAATTCTGAAATTTGAGTGCTTCTGGTGCGTAACCCCAGCGCAATTTGATCAACTGGGTTTGACCGCCAATCGGATTCGCCGAGCCATGCAAAATATGACTTGTCGTAACGCCGCCTGCCAATTGCCGATAAATATCAATGTCTTCTGAGTCTAGCACATCACTGATGCGCACTTCTGCGCTCGATTCTTGTCCGCCTTCATTCACCGAACGTGCCACGGCAATATGCGAATGTTCGTCAATGATGCCCGCGGTGAGGTATTTGCCTTTGCCATCTACTTCAGTGACGCCCGCCATGGCCGGTAAGCCGGTTCCGATCTTTTTGATTTTGCCATTTTGCACCAACACATCGGTTTTTTCTAAAATGCCCGCTTGCTCATTGGTCCAAACCGTTGCATTGCGCACCAAGAAGTTGCTTTGTACGGGCAGGGTTGGTCGACCAAAAGCGATAAAAGGATACATGATGGCACCCATTTGAGGCGGTGTTTTGGGCGTACCGGGTTTGGTATTAGAAGCACTTTCGGTCCCTGCTTTTGTCCGATTGGCCCGCCAGTTGATCCATTGTCCGTCGCCGTTTTGGCCGCGGCCACTGAATTGGGTTCCATCCAGTACACCGGACAAGCGGATGAGGCTTTTTTCGGTAGAATCGGCTGCAAACGAGAGGAAATACAGGCCATTATCGAAGGAAAAATTCACTTTGGTGCGTTTGGTCGTATCCGTTCCCATCAGCAGGTAAGCCTCGGGTGCATCGAGGCTGCCTTTAATTACCAAAGGGATCGCTGTTGTTTCCTGCAGTTGCATTTGATATTCGCCCAAAATTCCCGCAGGCAGTTGATCGGCAGGGTCTTTCAAGATAAAAGCATTGCCTTTGGTCCAGTTTTGCAGGATTTTTGTTTCAGATTTGAAAATATTGCCATTGGTAATCAGGAAGTTCGCCAATTTTCCTTGCTCCAGGCTACCAAGCCGGTCGTCGGCATGCAACCATTGCGCGGGCTGCCAACTCAGGGCTTTCAAAGCAGCCTCCTCGGTCAAACCATATTCAATGGTTTTGCGCAGATTTTCCCAAAACTTTGATTTGTCCTTCAAATCGGCGGTGGTAAGCACAAACGGAATGCCTGCTGCTGCTACTTGTGCCGGATTAGAAGGCGCCATTTCCCAGTGTTTAAGTTCTCTGAGCGACACCAATTCGGCATCAAAAGGGTCTTTCACCTCAAATCCTTCTGGAAAATTGAGGGGCAATATCAAGGACTGGCCGCTGGCTTTGATTTCTGCAAGGCGCTGATAATCATCGCCTGCCGATTTCACGATAAATGAAACCCCAAACTCTTGTCCAATACGGGCAATGCGCAACACATCCAGCCGGTCGCTGGCTTCAAATATTTGTGGCAAAGTTTGCGCCGCGTTCCAGGCATCCAAGCCCAGGTTATATTCCGTTTTATATCCTTCCGATTTGTACCATTGTCCATCGAGGTAGGTTTGGCGCAACAAGGCAATACAACCCATCAAGGAGGAAGGGTATTCCTGGCTGCTTGGCCCTTTTCTGAAAGACAAAAAATGGGCGGCTTTGCCCTGCAAAATGCTCTCTTGTTCCTTTGTGTCGTTCAATGCCACCAGGGCACCCGTGCCACGCGCAATTCCTTCGGCCTTAAAAGTAAGCAAGGCGCCAAAGCCCATTCGGCGCCATTCTGCATTCATTTTGCCATCCGAACTGAATTCATGGGCGGCCTGGTACTCTGGACGCAGGGCATCGTTCCAGGCATAGGCACCTTTTTTTGCGCTTGGACTACTTTGACCGGGCAGTGGATTTTGCGTCACAAGGCCAAAGCCCGGCGCATACAAATCAATAAAAGCCGGATAAATATACTTTCCACTACAATCTACCACAACGGCATCTTTTGGTACCGTTACTTGCACGCCGCTTGCCACTACCTTGCCTTTTCGGATCAGCAAAGTTGCGTTTTCGATCTTCGTTTTGTAATCAACAAACAGGGTGGCATTGGTAAATGCGTACAATCCTTCGCGCGGATCGGAAGGCGCGGGGACCGGAAAAGTAGTTTGACTTTGAGAAAAAGTGCTCAGGAGCAATCCTCCAATCAATAAGAAAAAGCGCAAAGTTGCCTGCATAAAAAATGATTTGTGGCAAATGTAAACTTTCGGCCAAATGATTAGCGCTAAATTTTGTGCTATTATGCATTTGAATGTCTTCTTAAATACGTTTAGTTTACATTAACTTAACCGCGCCCACGCTGTTATAGAAGAAGTCCGTACCTTTGCGGCTTCATTCTAAGCATTTTTTCCTGACCAATTTATATGAGTGATTCAATCCATCATGAGTGCGGCATCGCAGTAGTGCGTTTGCTGAAACCGCTTGAATTTTACCATAAAAAATACGGTACCGCCTTTTATGGAGTTCAAAAACTCCAGTTGCTGATGCAAAAAATGCGCAATCGTGGCCAGGACGGTGCTGGTATTGCTACCATTAAGTTGGATGCCATGCCTGGCAAGCGCTACATCAGCCGAAAACGCAGCAATGCACCCAATTACCTCTCTGATTTATTTGATATGGTATGGGCGCGCCTCAATGCAACGACCGAAGCCCAGCGCCAGGACCCAGCCTGGTTGCGCGAAAATATGCCTTACATGGGGGAGGTTCTGATGGGCCACTTGCGCTACGGCACACACGGCGACAACAGCATCGAATTTGTGCACCCGTTTCACCGCCAAAACAACTGGGTAAGCCGAAATCTCCTGCTGGCCGGTAATTTTAACATGACCAATGTGGATGAACTGTTTCAGGAACTGGTAGACCTGGGCCAATATCCAAAGGAGAAAAGTGATACCGTGACGGTGCTCGAAAAGTTGGGGCATTTTCTCGACGATGAAGTGCAACGCCTTTTTACCTGGTTTAAAGCCGATGGTATCAACAATAAAGACATCAACCAGCGTATTTTTGAAAACCTGGACATTCAGCGCCTGTTGCGCCGTGCGACCAAAAAATTTGATGGCGGCTATGTTTTGGGCGGCATGATTGGCCACGGCGATGCTTTTTTAATGCGCGATCCCAATGGTATTCGCCCGGCATACTGGTATCAGGACGATGAAATTGTGGTTGGCGCTTCGGAGCGGCCCGCCATTCAATCGGTGTTCAACGTGCGCTATGCCAATGTGCACGAATTGCAACCCGGGCACGCACTCATCATCAAATACAATGGCAAAGTAGAAGAATTGCCTTTTGTGGAGCCGCGCGAAAAGAAAGCTTGTTCGTTTGAACGCATTTATTTCAGCCGGGGCAATGACCGCGAAATTTATCAGGAACGCAAGGCTTTAGGGGCACAATTGGCAGAAAAAGTGCTGGAGGCCGTCGATTTTGATTTAAAAAATACCGTTTTTTCTTATATTCCCAATACCGCAGAAGCCGCTTTTTATGGCCTCATGGAAGGGGTGGATGCAGCCCTCAACAAACGCAAACAAGCGCAAATTTTGGAACTGGGCGATAACCTTACCCCGGAAAAACTGGAGGAAATTATGAATGTGCGCCCCCGTTTCGAAAAATTGGTGCACAAGGATGAAAAACAACGCACCTTCATTGCCGATAAAAAATCGCGCAACAGCATGGTGAGTTATGTGTATGATGTGACTTACGGATTGGTGCAAGATGGCGTGGAAACCCTGGTTTTGCTCGACGACTCCATTGTGCGTGGTACGACCCTGCGCGACAGCATCGTGAGCATCACGGCACGCTTGAAACCAAAAAAGATCATTATTTTGTCGAGTGCACCGCAAATCCGTTTCCCCGACTGCTACGGCATCGACATGAGCAAAATGAAAGATTTTGTCGCGTTTCAGGCGCTGGTCAGTTTGTTGGAGGACAGCGAACAGGAACACTTGCTCGATGCGGCCTACGATCGGTGTAAAAATTCGGAACACCACCCCGTAGAAATGGTGCGCAATGAAGTGATTGAACTGTACG
>Ga0247836_1000797_pt1 | contig 55927 bp, 50 predicted proteins | sample LaCruzMarch2015__4_FD_187116 | JGI IMG/M metagenome (GOLD analysis project Ga0247836, IMG submission 187116) | Freshwater microbial communities from meromictic Lake La Cruz, Castile-La Mancha, Spain - LaCruzMarch2015_14m | ecosystem: Environmental > Aquatic > Freshwater > Lake | place: Spain... | reverse complement strand
TACGACGACGATTCCACTCTAGGCCGGTTCACCAATTACAAGGATTACGGTTTTTCTGTTCGTTGCGTCAGGGATTAAAAATGGTACGATTTGGCTCTCTTCGTTTTCCGAAGAGGAGCCGGGTTAAGTGCGTTGGCTAATTTTTTTTTTTACCTTTGAGCTATTTGCTCAAAGGTTTTTTTTTTGTTCGTTATTTTGTCCTAAAAATTTAATATGAAAGATCACACTGAATTATTTGTTTACAAAGCAAGTTATGATTTGCTATTATCTATTTTTCAAGTCACAAAGAATTTTAGCAAGGAATATAAATATACTGTTGGTGAACAATTAAAAAATGAAACCATCGAAATTACAAAATGCTTGTTTAAAGCAAATGTAAGCAAGGATAAAGAAGCCATAAAATACTCGCTCGAAAAAGCGAGTGAACACTTAGAAGTAATTCGTTTGCTTTTTCGAGTAATGAAGGATCTTAAACAACTAAATTTGGAGAAATTCATTCAAATTAATGAAGTAATCGAATCAATATCAAATCAATTAATTACTTGGAAATTTGCACAAAATAAGTAAATTTGTTTAATACCAGCGTTTTACTTTGTCAAGGCAAGTAAAAGAGTGTTAATTAAATCCGGTAGCTCACTGGTCGCGAATAAGGCTAGTTAAGATGTAGTAGTTACAATTATTGGGGTCTTCCGGGCGGTTATCGCAACAACAATGGAAATTTCAACAATGTTGGCAATAACGGCAATTGGTGGAGTGCTTCGGAGAACAATGAATCGAATGCTTGGAATCGGAAATTGAACAACAACAATTCCAATCTAAACCGAAACAACAATAACAAGAATAACGGTTTTTCTGTTCGTTGCGTCAGGGATTTAATGAAGCCCTCTTCGGAGGGTTTTTTTTATTAAAAATATGCAAAGATCCCTATTCACTTATTTGGATAAAAATTCACTCACATTAGATTTGTTTGAGGCATATTATTCATGTAGAAAAAACAAACGAAACAAACGCAATGCACTTGCTTTTGAATTGAATTTTGAATCTGAACTTTTCAAATTAAGCGATGAGTTATTACAAGGTATTTACCAACCTTCCCCAAGTACTGCATTTATTGTTACAAAACCCGTGAAGCGTGAAATTTTTGCTGCATCATTTCGCGATAGGGTAGTTCACCATTATTTAATCAATAAATTAAATCCTTATTTTGAGAAATTGTTTATCAAGGATTCGTATGCTTGCAGAGAAAATAAAGGCACTCATTATGGCGTTTCACGAGTTTATGGTTTTATCAAAAACTATCCAAATAAAAACAATTCTTATGTATTAAAACTTGATATAGAAGGATTTTTTATGCACATCAATAAGGAGATTTTATTTAAAAAACTTCAAGGTTTTATTAATCGATTTTATAAGCTTGATGACAAGATTTTTATTTTGGAATTACTTCATATCATTATATTTAATAACCCAGTGCAAGATTGTTTAATAAAAGGGTCAAAATTAGATTGGCATGGTTTACCACCTAATAAAAGTTTGTTTTATAGCCCAAGAAATTGTGGTCTTCCTATTGGGAACCTTACAAGTCAAGTTTTTGCAAATTTTTATATGCATGAATTTGATGTTTTTATTACCAAAAAACTTAACATCAAAAACTACGGTAGATACGTCGACGATTTTGTTCTAATTCACGACGATAATAATTATTTGAAACAAATATTACCTAAAATAGATGATTATTTAAGTTGTTATTTGCACCTTAAGTTACATCCAAAGAAGATTTATTTTCAAGGTTTAGAGCGAGGGATGAAATTTTTAGGAGTTGTTATAAAGTCGAACAGGTTATATATCGGAAATAGAACAAAGGGTAATTTCCATCAAGCTATTTATAATTACAATCAATTAATACTTCATAATGAACCAAATAAAAGTGATATCCAAGGATTTATTGCAACAATGAATTCTTATTTAGGACTTTTAAAACATTATAACACATTTTATTTAAAAAAACGCTTGCTTTTCAAAATTTCAAGTAATTGGTATCAATGGGTGCATTTAGATATTAAAGAGAATAAATTTAATCGAATAAAAAGTAAACAAGTCAAAAAAATACCTGTTCAATTCGCACGATGAGCGTTGTAAACTTTGATACTTGAAGCTAGATTTATTTCCTGCAAAATATTCGTTAGAAAAACGTTTATTTACCAAGATAGTCTCTATTGCCCGATAAAAATCGGATGTTATTTTATTTGTCCTTTTGTCTTGATACTACGGCAAGCTCAGCGCAAGTACAAAAGAACGAAAAAATCAATTCTCGATTGAAGTCGTTCGGCGAAAATTACTCATCGACCGATACACGAAAAGAGTGATAAGCTCCGCTTATCAAACGACACACCGAAACGTCGGTGCATTCGGTATCGCTAACGCTTCGAAATTTTCTTCATCCTCTCTTTGCCAATCAAGACATCGGAAAAACGAATAGTGATTCCAATTTTTATCGGACAAAAATGTTTAAATTTATCACATGAAAATTTTTCAATCCTTTACTACTGTTTTTTGGTACACCGTTATATTTATTCATATTGGTTTACTTTTCTTTCTAGAAAGTTTGTTCCCTTTAACGAATCCGCAGTTATTTCAAGTTCTCCGGTTTATCTTAATGGGGCTATTGCTTTTCATTTCATTTAAACGTAAGAAGTTAGCGCTCTGGATTTTTTCAGCGATGATTCTTGGGGTGGAAGTAGGAATGGATTTTCCAGCCTTTGCATTAGAAACAGAGCGTTTTGGTAAGATTTTCCTTCGATTAATCAAAACATTAGTCGCTCCTTTAATTTTCGCGACCTTGGTTGTGGGTATAGCTGGGCATAGCAATCTGAAACAAGTAGGACGAATTGGATTAAAAAGTATTCTTTATTTTGAAATTGTTACTACGGTAGCCTTATTCATTGGCTTATTGGCCATTAATATTTCTCAAGCGGGAATAGGAGTGAAGGTGGAAGCGCGTTCTGCCGATAAAGCAAAATCAACGGAGTTATTGGCTCAAAAAGTGGAGCACAAGGATCATTTTGTAGAAATTTTCCCAGAGAATATTAGTAAAGCGATTGGTGAAAATCAAGTGCTACAAGTGGTAATTTTCTCAATCATTTTTGCAATTGGCTTGGGCATGGTAAAGCATGAGCAGCATAAAAAGACGATGTTAAATTTCGCGGAAAGCTTGTCTGAGGTGATGTTTAAATTCACTGATATCATCATGTTTCTCGCACCGCTTGCCGTTTTTGGGGCACTTGCATCAACCGTTGCAAAATCAGGGGTAGATATTCTCTATAACCTTATGAAGCTGGTTGGGACGTTATATGTGGCCTTAATTATTTTTGTTACTTGCGTTTTATTACCCATTGCACTTATCGCAAAAATTCCAATTCGAAAGTTTATAAAGGCAGTTACTGAACCAGTAACCTTGGCTTTTGCTACGGCAAGTAGCGAGGCGGCATTACCAAAGGCTTTAGAAAATATGGAAGCGTTTGGGGTCCCAAAGAAAATTGTGGCCTTTGTTATTCCAACTGGTTATAGTTTTAATTTGGATGGTACTACGCTCTATCTTTCGTTGTCGGCAGTTTTCGTTGCACAAATGTGTGGTGTTGATTTAACAATCGGACAACAAATCAGTATTTGTATTGTCTTAATGCTTACGAGTAAGGGTGTTGCCGGTGTTCGTGGTGCTTCCTTCGTTATTCTCGCAGGGACTGTTGCAACCATGGGATTAGATCCTGAAAAAGCAAGTGTTATTTTGGCAATAGATGCCTTAATGGATATGGGTAGAACTTCAGTAAATGTGCTAGGAAATTGTTTGGCTTCAGCAGTAATTGCAAGAAGTGAGGGCGAATTAACGGCCTGATATTTTGATTTCTTTCGCTTGTTGAGTATTTGTTTCTAATATATTGTTAGTTTATAAAAGATCACAATTCTTCCCTATTCAATAATTAGAGTCTAATTTTTTATTTAAGGATTGCGTATTCCTAATTATAGCAGACAACTAGTTTATAACCCCAGAGGGGTTAACTATCTTTAACGCTGGATGTAATCCAGCGAAAAAATAGGAAATAGAGTTCCCTTTTTGGCATGTATTTTTATTTAAAATCATGACAAAAAGATTTTGTGGTAACAAAGCGAATATGCAATTTTTGGGCAAAAAAAAAGAGGCTAGTGACTAGCCCCTTTCTTTTAAAGTAAAGTTTCTTAGTTTACTTTTGTTGAAAGTTCAACACCAGCTTTGAAACGTACTGCATTTTTAGCTGCAATTTTGATTACATCACCAGTCTTTGGGTTACGACCATTTCTTGCTTCACGCTTAGAAATAGAAAAAGAACCAAATCCTACTAGAGAAATACGATCTCCTGTCTTTAATGCTCCAGACGTTGCGTCTACAAATGCATCTAATGCTCTTTTAGCATCTGCTTTTGATAAACCTGAACCAGATGCCATAGCATCAACTAATTCTGCTTTGTTCATAATTTTGTTTTTAAATGATTAATAATTTATTTACCCGACAAATATATCTTAATATCCTTGTCGTTATTAGCTTTTGAAAAAAAATAGTGTCAAAATGTTGAAAAAACACCCATTTTGTTGATAAACTCCTCTAAAATCGCCTATTTTCAAGGCATTTGGATTGTTTTAAGGGTAGTTTTCGTGGAGAAAATGTAATTTTGTAATCTTAAACAAAAGGAGTTTTATGTCAAAAGCGATAATAATTGGTAGCGGTGTTGGTGGATTAGCGACATCTATTCATCTTGCAAAAGCTGGTTTTGAGGTCATTGTTATTGAGAAAAATGACTTTATTGGTGGAAAAGTGAACTCGAAATCAATTGGAAAATATCGATTTGATATGGGGCCATCCGTTTTTACTTCTCCTGAATTGGTGGATGAGTTAATTGCATTATCTCCCAAGTTAGTTTCGTTTGACTATATAAAATTAGAGGAATCGTGCCGTTATTTTTTTTCGGATGGTCAGCAAATTAATCTTCCTGCTCAAGTAGAAGGTGTTGTTGAGTCCTTATCAAAAGTATTCTCGGAAGACCCTTCAATACTTCGTCGCGAATTAAAAAATCGAGCTAAGAATTATAAAGCAGCTTATCCGGTTTTTATAACGGTTTCTTTGCATCGATGGAAAGAATGGCTAAACAAGCATTTGTTTGCAGCAATTATAAGAATTCCTAAGTTTGGTTTGTTACGTTCAATGGCCAGTGTCAATAGGCAAAAGTTTAAACATCCACATACCCAACAGATTTTTAATCGTTTCGCAACGTACAATGGTTCTAGTCCATACAAATCTCCTGGAATGCTTAACATCATTTCTCATTTGGAATTAAATATTGGCCCATTCATGCCTAAGGGTGGAATTGTTTCTGTTTCACAATCACTTTATCAGGCGGCCATTAATTTAGGTGTTACATTCCATTTGAATGAAACAGCGATTAAAATTGAGCATGATCAGAAAAAAGTGGGTGCGGTGCAAACTACAAAAGGTAGGTACGATGCTGATATAATTGTGAGTAATATGGACGTTCATTTTACCTATGAGAAATTACTCGATAATTTTAAGGCACCAAAAACTATTTTATTGCAAGAGAAATCAAGCTCGGCAATTGTTTTTTATTGGGGAATAAAAAAGGAATTTCCATCCTTAGGGATTCATAATATCTTTTTTGCTGAAAATTATGAGGAGGAATTTAAGGATATTTTTGATCGTAAAACACTATCTCAGGATCCCACAATTTATGTTCATATCAGTTCAAAACAGGAGAAGGCGGATGCTCCTGAAGCTTGTGAAAATTGGTTCGTGATGGTAAATAGTCCTGTTGATGTAGGTCAAAATTGGGAGGAGGCGGTTTCTACTTTGCGTAAACATCTAATCAAAAGACTTTCATATACGTTGAAAGAAGATATTGAATCACTAATTGAGGTGGAAGATGTTATGCACCCTCAAATCATTGAATCACGTTATTTCGGAAAGCAAGGATCGATTTATGGGAATTCATCAAATAGTGCTTCATCTGCCTTTTATCGCCATCCTAATTTTTCAAAATCATTGAAAGGGTTATATTTTTCGGGAGTTACTGTGCATCCTGGTGGCGGTATACCATTAGCATTAAACAGTGCGAAGATTGTTGCTCGATTGGTGGCTGAAGACCTTAGAAATTCCAAGTAATTACAAAAGAATGATTCGTTGATGTTTATGGATCGTGTTTCCTATGGTGAGGGTTGCATAGTATATTCCCGAAACAGCTCCCTGTGTTTCCCATGTGAATTTTCCGGTACACTTTGCTTCATTAATGAGCGTTCCATTTGCAGCGTGAATAAGAATGGTGAATTCATCCATTGAGTTCCCTAGTTTGAAGTGTACATCACCATTACTTGGATTAGGGTAAATCGTTAAATTGTAGCTGCCATCTATTAGTTCCTCTTGTCCACCAATCATGTCTGGAAAGATTTTCATGGCAACAGGACGATGGTCAGAAACTAATGTTTCGTATGATGGCCATCCTATAGCAAACTCTTGCTCTAATTTCAATGTTTGCACAAAAGAGCCATTATTTTGCGTTTCATAAAACAATTCATTGGAAATAATAAAATGATCTAAATGGGACGGCCAAGTTGGATAGGACCAGTCTGCTGATGGACCAACTGCTATCGCATTATCTGCGAATGAATAATTACTGGGATCATTTAAAATGGGTTGAAAGACATTGGCAGTTGGTGCATCTGTTATTTCATCATTTAAATCTCCTAATATGATTGTTTTCACGGTAGGAAAATTTAAGTCTATATAGTTTTTTAAATCAACTACGGCCTCTAATCGTCTGTTTTCTTCATCGTTAGTATTTCCCAAATCAATAAAGCCATCACCGCAACATTTGAGGTGGTTAACAATTAAAATATAGCGCTCATTCATATAATTCATATCCATCACAATCGGCGCCCTTGGAAAATTATTCCAGTATTGAGGAGCATTAAAAATCTCATAAATTGCATTTATTTGAATACTTGAAGTTTTATAGATAAAACCTAATCCAACGAGATAATTTAACTTGGCATAGCCTGTATATCCATTGATAGTTAGCATCATCGCTTTAAATGCATTAGTGTCATTTATTTCTTGTACGCCAATGATATCCATATCTAAGGCCTCTACAATTTTGCGAACAGAATCCATGGTACTTTGCCCTGCTTTTGGGAAAGCTTCAATATTCCAGGTCATAATATCAAGGGTAGAATCAGATCCAAAGTGAAGATTTTCGAGGTTTTGGCTAAATGAACCAAAAGAAATTAATAGGAAAAGGAGTAAGGTATATTTCATTTCGAATATTTCTTTAAAGTTAAGGAATAATGATGAGCAGAAGCTAATGTTTATTCTTACTCTAATGAACAATCATAAATTGACTGGTGCAATTTCCAATTGTTAGAAAATAGCTCCCCGCATTTAACTCGCTTGTGTTGATTCGATTGCTGTATGGGACTGTTCCACTACTTATTTTGTTGCCAATTAAATCGAATAGTTGATACGATTGATTTTCAAATCCAATAATTTGAAGGTATTCATTACATGGATTTGGAGATATGGATAACGTCTGTTCTTCTATTTCACCAAGAAATTCAACGCAGAAAGGCTCTTGGATCCATTCAAAGATAAGATCAAATCCAATAAAAGTTGGACTTGAGGGGACGTGGCTGCTTACATCAATCGAAATATTGCTTTGAGTGATTGAGTTTTCGATTATTGGGGGCTCTGCATATGGATAACTACAAAAGTTAAATAAACCTGAAAGGGAATCGGCATGGCTAATTGAAAAATGTTTTTGTAAAATAGTCTGATTTTTAATTCCATACATGGGACCATTACTTAACATAGTTATGCCAGAGGTATCTTGCTCTATGTTTTGGATATTCCCCCAATGAAAAAAACTCTCATTGTTATTTAAATTTCCATTTTCGTTTAGTGAATAGGCATTCGATCCGAAGGAGCCACCTAACCAATACCAGTAATTGGCAGAATCAACTTTGAATAAGGGTTTTAAGGCGTCTTCTTCAAAATTGGTCATGGGGGATGGTAGATTTATTTGTTCGATCAGTTCGCCAGCACTATCGATTTGAACGAGATCAATTAGATTACCTGCATTTCCTCGATTTGCTATTACGAACGAGTTGTCTAGCGAAATGAGCTGTATAAAATTAGGTTGGTAAGGATCTTCGTATTTTTTCGACCAAAGGATTGTTCCATTGCTGTCTAATTTTGCGACTATTCCTCCAGATATCCCTTGGTCTTGAAAACTTCCACAAACCAATAAATTTTGATTGTCAACTGCAAGAAGGTCATTGAATTCAAAACCAGCAACTGGCATACTAAACAAACTACTCCATACACTATTTCCTGAAGGATCTAGCATTTCTATGATGGATTGGTTTTGATTGTCTGTCGAAGTCACAATCGCAATGTTTCCGTTCGGTAGTACGGATATGTCTTTTATTTCTGAATCAACCGCTCCATAATTCGTGGTGTTTGTCCAAAGCATGTTCCCGTTATGATCCACTAAGGTAACTAGGCTTTCCCAATAGGGAGGGGAACTAAGTTCCATTAATTTTCTTCCGCCAATTAAAAAAGTAGTATCCGAATATTTTTCAATGATGCTCAACTGGTTAAAACTCGATAGTGCGGAAGCTTGAACATATTGAACTGATGTTAAATTACCTGCTGCGTTGTATTTAGATAAAAATCCCTGGTTTTGTGTCGTTTTTCCGACCACAAATAATTCACCATTCGCATGATGATACGAATCTTTTGCGATTAGTTCATTCAATGCACTGTAATTGCGGAAGACATAATCTTGTGCCGTAACTTTTAATAGCATGAAAAAAAAGAAACCAAGAACGATTTTGCGCATATGACTGAAATTAGTAATTGACTATAATTTACTTAATTCTGATTTTATGAAATTAATGAGCGATGCTAAGTGATTGGAGGAAAAGTCAAATTTAATATTCGCCGTTTTGTATATTTCCGGGATTGACTTCGAATACCCAAGGGATAAAGCCGCTTTGTAATCTTGAATGGTTTTCGGATAATTTTCTATGCTATTCTTCCAAATTCCTAAAGCACCCAATTGTGCTATGCCGTATTCAATGTAATAAAAGGGAACTTCAAATAAATGTAGCTGGCGTTGCCATGAAGTATTGATTTGATCTTCAAAACCTGACCAATCCGTAAGGCCCGTTCCATATTCTCTGGAAAGCGTTGCCCAGTAAGCGTGTCTTTCGGCGATGCTGTGATTGATGTTTTCATAAATCCAATGCTGAAAGGCATCAATTTGTGCTATCCAAGGAAGTACTTTTAATACGGATTCTAATTGGTCATTTTTTGCCCGCTTTAATTCTTCTTTATTCGGATAAAACTCCTCCCAGTAAGGCATCGTTAACAGCTCCATCGACATGGAGGCTAATTCTGCGACTTCTGAAGGTAAATTTTTGAATCCAGTTAATTCAAGGTCTCTGCTTAAAAAGGAATGCACGGCGTGTCCGCCCTCATGGATCATGGTAACCAAATCTCTTTGTGCACCGACTGCATTCATAAAAATAAAAGGAACTCCTATTTCATACAAGGGATAATTATAACCACCAGGAGCTTTTCCTGTTTTTGATTCTAAATCTAAATGACCTAATTGTTCCATTGTATTTAAGCAATCTGCAAAGTATGGATCAATTTTCTCAAAAATCCTCTTTGTTCCTTCAAGCATTTCCTGCCCTGTTTCGAATGGTTTTAAGGGTTTATTTCCAGCAGGATCAAAATCTAGTTCCCAAGGTTTAAATTTATCTTTGCCTAATTGCTTGAGTTTTTTTTGTTGTATTTCTTTAACGACAGGAACAATTAGCGTTTTTATGGCATGGTGAAAATCAAAACAATCCTCTTTTGTGTAATCAAATCGCCCTAAGGCTTCAAATTTATAATCACGAAAATTATCAAATCCTGCATTCGTTGCCAGTAGGTGTCTTTTTTGGATTAACTCAGTAAATAATTCATCCAGTTTTTCAGTGTCCAATCTTCGTCGCTCCACCATTTTAGTAAAGGCTTCTTTACGAATGGATTCATTTTGTTCTTTAAGATATTGAGCCGCTTTTTGCATCGTGATTTCATTGCCATCCATCTCTATCGTTTGTGCGGCTGAAATAACACCATATTTTTGCGCTAGTTCATTTAATTCAGATTCCAGCGGTATGTTTTCTTCTCTGAATAATTGCAATTGAACATCATACGATTTAAAATAGATTCGATAGGCTTCATCGTTAATCAACGCATCTTTGTAAGGACTTTTATTTTGAATTTTATTCAATGCATCGTCCAATGGAGATAATTTAGGCTGAATTTCTGTAATAAATAGATTATAATCTTTTGAATACGCTTCATTGGTGGTGTCAATGGTCATTTTTATGTATCTCCAAGCAGCATCTTCTTCCAGTACGGCATCTAACTCGCTTCGGTGTTTCAACCAACATATAAAATCCTCCATGGAAGTTATTTCTCTATTTATCAGGTCATCATAATATACGGAAACGGATTCAAATGAATCGATTTTTAAGTTATCTGCTAGAAAAATGCGAGGATTTTTTGTTACGTTCATTTTTATAATTAAGAGTATAAAAATAGATTTATTTATCGAAAAAAGGTCAAAAAAAAAGCACCCGAAGGTGCTTTTTACAAGGTTTGTCTTATTATTCCTTTATGAACTTTACTACACACGCTTTATTGTTATTATAAATACCCAAGAAGTAAGACCCAGCAGCCAATTTCTTGCTCATTTCAATGGTGTTTTTGGTACTGCCATTTTGTGCACCAAGTTTGAATTCATTGACTAATTGCCCTTGCATATTAAATAATTTACAGTTCACTTCATCTCCAATTACTCCGTCAATTTGTAAGTCAAATGTTCCATTGTTTGGATTGGGGTAAAGTAAATTAACTTGAAGACTAGAATTGTTATTTTCTTCAATTCCTTGAACAGCCTCAATTACTATGGTGGTAGTAGAAATACACCCATTGTTATCTTGAATGTAACAGGTATAGGTGCCTGAAAATAACATTGAGAATAATGAGCCTGAATAGTAATTTGTTCCGTTGATGCTATACGTATATGGTGCAAGTCCTCCTGAACCAGTTAAGGTAATTGTTCCATTATTCCATGATGCAGGAGTAGATACGCCAACTAGAGATAGGGCAGAGGGTTCTACCACTGTTGTCGTGTAGGTGGATTGACATCCATTTACATCTTTCACTGTGACAGTGTACGTTCCAGGTGCTAAACCTGTAAATTGAGTATTTGATGAAAAGTTGGTCCCATCGATACTATAGGTATACGGTGCCGTTCCACCAGATGCTAATGCCGTAACCATTCCATCATTCATTCCGAAACAAGAAACGGTGCTTGGTGAAGCTGTTGCCACTAAAGCTGTTGGTTGGTTAATGGTAATTGTTGTGCTACCAATACATCCTGCGGCATCTTTTGCATAAAAAACATAGGTACCTGCAGCTAAGTTGGTAAACGTTCCTGATGCCACATAGGTAATTCCATTTTGTGAATAAGTATAAGCACTTTGTCCACCACTTGCTGTAAGTTGAATAGATGCATTTTGCTGCCCGTTGCATAATACGTTACTTATTTGATTGGATGTTACTGCAATTTGCGTAATAGTGGATAATTGGATGCTACCTGTTCCTGCACATCCTGCATTATCCGTTACAGAATAAGTAATTAATCCAGGGGCTAAATTTGAAAATACACCACTTCCTTGATTAGCACCACCATTGATCGAGTAAACATAAGGTGAAACACCACCACTAACACTGATCGTAATTTGACCATTATTCACGGTACAGCCCGGTGCCGTATTAATGACCGTACTAACTAACAAGGTAGAAGTACCCGCAGTAATTGTAGCAACTTTTGTGTCGTTACATGTATTTTCATCAGGGGTAGAGGCATTCACTGAAATGGAGGTTGTAGTAATAGTATTGGGACCTGCAACTAATCCTGAAACAGTTATAAAAATGGTGTCTTTTGCGCCTACACTTGTTAATTGATTAGATGAATAATTTACATTGGTAACTGCACCCGCACCAACTTGCCAACTAAAACTTCCTGTTGTAATTGGATTCGTTCCTCTGTTTTCAATAACAACACCAACTTGAGCGGTAGAACCACAAATAGCAGCAACATTCACCGGATAAACAGCTACAATCATTGCATCCGTTGCTTCAGGATTCATTCGGATAGCTGAAACATTAGATTTTGTTGCAGCACTATAATAAACCCCTGTGAAATAAAATGTTTGACCATCAAAATCATCGATTGACATGTGGTGATAATCACCCCACCTTGTATTACCTGTTTTAGATCCCGTTCCGGCAATAATGGTTGTTTCAGTCATGGTCATTTGTCCAAGTGGGTCACACGGCTTTCTTCCGGTCATTTTTAAACTTGGAAAATCACCAGCAGTATTACTTGACGTGGAATAAGCCATGATAATATTGCCATATTTATCAATGTTAATTGCCGGCATCCATCGATTAGTAGTGGTTCCTGGTGCATAGGTGCCTTCTTGGTAAAGACTCCAAGTGCCAAGACTTCCAGTTGCTCTTCTTATTTCAATCCATCGCACTCCAGCACGGTCTGCACCATTCACATCGGTCGCTAAACAAAGCACCATTGATTGGTGGGTATCAAAAATTCGCATGGGCGCTTTAAACATAACTGTTTCCCTTAATGGATCCAATTTAACTGTCGTGCCAGGTTGAGGTACGCATGTAAAGCTTGTTAAACCACATAATTTAGAATCAATTTCTGCGATTGAAATGTCTTGCGTTTTAGCAACTGTAGCCGTACTCGCCACCCAGTTAATTGTCATTTCCCACAATTCAATCCAATCATTTGTACCGCTGTCGGGTGAACCATTTGTATGCGATTCATCATCTCTATGACGAACAAATAGTGGTTTCATACCAACTGGCGCTGCAATATCTCCTTCTATATCAACAGGGGTAATTGATTGAAAACCAAAGCCATTCAGTGAGTATCCTATATCAACTCCAATAAATGGAGAAGCTGTTCCCGCTAATAAATTGCTAAGTTTCATAGCATAAATGGTAGGTGGTCCTCCTTCGTTTGTAGAGACAAGAAAAGCGTCTGATGTTGGGCAAAAACTCCACTTTGGATAATCAGGAAAACCCGGACAGGTAAATTGGTAAGTAAAATAGGCACCTTGAGGATTACTTGTTTGTGAAACATGCAGTAATAACTTGTTGCCTGAAGATGAAAACTCCATTAAAAACCATCTTTTTGCAGGTTTATAATATAATACAATTGGATCACCTAAGCCTGTAGGTCCTCCTAATGATTGCATTGTTAACGAACTTGCTACGATAGCTCCTGTTGATTTATTGAAAATTCGAAATACTGCACCACCACCTGAGTTAGTTGATTGTATAGCGACCGTGCTATCAGCATCTACGGTTGGGTCTGGAGGTGATAAATTTTGACCAAGTCCGGTACCTTGCCAAAGAACAGTTGCGCTGGTTGTTTTTTGTAGATTTTCGTGTTGTTGCCATACCCAGTCAATGTTGTGACTAGGCGATTGGTCAACTTGAATAAGGTCCCGTCCTTTAAAATTTGGTTTAATAACGATGTTTTTAGGTGTCACTTCTTCTTCATTGGCAGGAACCAAATAACTTGCTGTTGGTGTGAAATTCCCGTAAAATGTGGATGTTTGAGATTTCGCAAAGTGAAATATAAACAGGAGAATAGAGGAGAGTAATAATTTTTTCATAGAGACAAATTTTAGATTTCAAATATAAAACAATTTATAGTATGGTATGTTTAGGAAAGCTATATTATTAATTTTACTAAAAATTTAATTTGAAAATAATACTATCACCAACAAAGACCTTACAATTTCACCCTTCATTTAAAGGGGTAACAACTAGTGAATTATTGTTTTTTCCGGAGGCTTCTAAAATAATGAAGTCACTGCATAAATTAAAAGTGGATGAAATTAAGGACTTGATGGGTATATCTTCAAAAATTGCCGAAGAATGTTACGCTTGGAATAAAGAGTGGCTCCACAATCATGAAAATAATAGTAATTTATTTCCTGCTATTTCAATGTTTTCAGGGGAGGTCTATCGTTCTTTTGATTATGCCACGTTGACGCCAAATGAATTAGCGATTGCTAATGATAGAATTCTTATCTTATCCGGACTTTATGGAGTATTGCGTCCATTAGATTTGGTTTCTCCCTATCGCTTAGAAATGAAAACCAAGTATAATTGGAAAAAGGATTGTTCTACTCTTTATCAATTTTGGTCAGATCGCCCAACCATTCTTGTTAAAGAAAGTCCCATTATTGTTAATTTGGCATCGCAAGAATATTTCGCTGCACTGGATGTAAAGAAAATTAAGGGACGCATAATTACGCCTGTTTTTAAAGAGAAACAAAATGGAACTTTAAAAATGGTCATGATGTACGCAAAGAATGCGCGGGGTAAAATGGCTCGTTTTCTAATTCAAAATGAGTTAAGTGATATCAACGATTTAAAGAAATATAATGTAGATGGTTATTCCTACGATCCCATCCATTCAACGGAAGACGAATGGTGTTTTGTTCGTTAATGAACAATCAATTTAATCAATAAGGTCACTTAATTGCTGACCAACAGCCGCACCAATAGCGACACCCATTCCACCCATTCTAATTCCGACGTACACATTATCCGCAATTTTTTTGACTATCGGTTGTTTAGACTTTCCAACACCCATAATTCCGGACCAGCTGTAATCGATTTCAACGTCCTGATTGGGCATAATGATTTCATCCAATATATTTTGTAAGGCAGTCTGAATATGTTCTGTGGTTGCTAAGTCAGTCGTTGTCTCTCCATTAATATCGAGATTACGTCCACCACCGAGTAAAATTCTATTGTTTATGGACCTGAAATAATAATATCCCTTATCCATGTGGAAGGTACTATTCAAAAAGAGATTAGGAATTGGTTTTGTAATGAGTACTTGAGCACGCGCTGGGATTACATCTTCATCTACTAGTTGTGATGCAAATCCATTTGAACAAATAATTAGTCGATCAACTTTCATTTCACCAATAGAAAGAGTGATTGACACCCCATCTTTTGTGGATTCATATTTTTGACATTCCATCCCAAAAAGAATAGAAATTCCTGCTTGTATCGCTTTTTGGTGAAGTTGTTCGATAAGTTTCCCCGTATGTAAACTTCCCTCAAGAGAATTAAAATAGGCCATTTTTAATCCCTTAAAACCAAATTTGCCCTTGGGATCATTTTCAATAAGGTAGGTTTTTTCTTTTTTTGTGATTTTCTGACTTTCGTTGTTGAGGTAAGCGATAAAATCGGGATCAATATCCTCATCATTCGTTCTCAGTAAATCATATGAGCCACAAGCATTGTACTCTATTTTTAGCGGATCCACCAATTCAAACAATGTTTTTAGACCAGAATATCGTGCATTAAATGTTTCCCAAACTTGATTTTCTGGAATTGTCTTCAAATCTTCAAATAATTCACTCGGACTTCCGAAACAAGCAAAACCAGCATTTTTTGTACTTGCACCGCTGGGTAAATAGCCCCTTTCAACGATAACAATTTTCCATTGAGGGTATTTCTTTTTCACAGCGATCGCTGTACTCAGTCCAACGATACCGGCACCTACTATGAGCAAGTCTATTCCTTCAAAATAAGTCGTTCTTTCCCAATAACTTAATTGGTCTATTTGTAACATTTTTTTTATTAATGATTTTTTCTCAAATTTGTACAATACAAAGTTACGATTCTCAAGCAATTTGGACTTTGTGCTTAGCTTTATTTTGAATTATGCGAAATATCCTTAATTTATTTTTTGTCTTTACTTTTTATTATGCGAAATATCCTTAATTTATTTTTTGTCTTTACTTTTTATTATCAGTTAAGTGCGCAAACGCTTGAAATAATTATTCCTGGGTCTGTTACTAATTATGAATCGAAAGCAAAGATATATGGTGCTACGCTTTATTTAGTGCAAGATGGCGTCACCTTGTCGAAGACAATAACCACCAATTCAGGGGAATATAATATAGTTTCAAAAATCAACAAGAAAATTCCTTTTGAATTGATTATTTCCAAACCGAATTACATTACTAAAAAGGTGTATTTTGATTTTAAAACCATAACGACGAAAGGACCAGCCTCTAGTCTGCAAGCCGTTAGTGAATTAGTGGTTGAGCTTTTTGCAACAAAAAAAGGGGTTGCAATAACCGTAGGTCCAAACGATTATGCAGAAAAGTTCACCTGGGATAATGATCAAAAAATTGCCGTTCCTGATGAGCAATACAAAAAAATGTTTGATGACAAAATAATTAACTCCTATAAAGACGCTGAAAATAATGCCATCGTTTCTATTTTAATTTCCAAGGCAGATGCAAGTGCACGTGCAGGGAATTATCAAAACGCATTGAGTTATGCCGATTCTGCATTGGTTGTAAAACAAAATGATAGTATCGTTCGGATAAAAAAGGCGGATTATCAAAAAGGATTAGATGCATTGCTTGCCGATGAAAAAAAAGCGGTAGAAATAGCTGCACTTATTCAGGAAGGGGAGGCATTCATTAAGCTTGAAAAGTATCCTGAAGCTACGACAAAATTTAATGAGGTAATTAAGAAAGATCCTGCCAATGCTGAAGCAAAAAAACAACTAGATATTATTAAAGGATTAGTGGCTGCTAAAACAAGTCAAACAAAAGATGCCCAGGAATTAATAAAATTGAGAGCTAATTCCGATAAATTTATTGCGAAGAAGCAATACAGTGATGCTATTCTTGAACTAAATAAAGCGTTAAAACTTTCTATTCCTGCTAATGACAAAGCAAAAATTGATGCTGACATTGCCGATTTGAAATTAAAATTAAAAGGGCTTGATATTGAAAAGCAACTAGCAGATGAATTAAAATTGGCAAAAAAGTCCGATGATTTAAAGGAATATTCTAAATCAAAAGAAAATTACACTAAAATCGCTGAACTTTTAGAATTGTTAGATCCTAAGAATAGGGAGATACAAAAACAGCTTGTCAATAAACAACTAGATGAAAGTCTTGGAAAAGCGTTAAAAGTAGCTAATGAATTAAATTCTAAATCAGAATATGATAAAGCGATAGAATCGTATAAGTTAACTGAAATACTAATTAATTCTATGTTGGATAAGGATCAAAAGAAATCTAAATTGGAGGAAGTTAAAATACACATTGCTGAGGTAGAACAAAAACGTAATGATGATGCTAAAAAATATTCGGATGCAATTGCTAAAGTAAATGCTGCAATCGATAATGCTCCTTCCACCTTAAAAGATGCAACAGATCTTCTTTCCAAGGACCCATTAAAAACCAAGTCTGCAACCAAAGAAATCATTGAATTAAAGAGTCGTATTGATGTCCTCAAGAAATATTATGCCGATAAGACAATTAAATTAAATACCGTTAAGCTAAAAGATTCTATAAAGGCCAATGCAGCGATTATTGAAATTTATACCCAAGCGATTGCTGCCAAGGTGTCTGTGAAAGAATTGGAAAAAGTTAAATTTTCGATGGATTCATTAAAAAACATTCTGAATCCAAACAAAAAGGTGAATCCGCAAATAAATAAATCAGGTGTATCGCTTACAGCTCCAGGAATACAGATTGATACAACCAATGCTAGCGCATCTTTTCAACGCTTAGAATTTACAAGGACAAGTATTGAAGCTGGAAAACAGGATTACCTAACTGATGTAAAAAATGATATAGAAAATGAAAACTATTTTCAGAATATCCAACAACAGGTTTATCGCGATGAGGCTGCGATTCAAGTACAAAACATTGTTACTGATATTCAGGTTGTAAATCAGCAAAAAAATAAGGAGGCCATGGATCGTGAACTAATCTTGAAGAAATTTATTCAGGATAATGATTATGCAATTTATCAGCGTGAAATAAGCGCATTGTTATTACAAGAACAAAAAGCATCTGATATTCAAATTGAAAAGAATAAATTAGATTATTACCTATTTCAACAACAATTAAAGGAGGATAGCATCAAAATAAGGGATTCAAAGAATATCCAAGATATAAAAAATTATATTGACAAGCAAAATACGGAATTAGCCGCTTTGAATGAGTTAAATGTTACTAGTTTTCAGCGTTTAAAAAATCAATTAGAATTAGATAATTATCGTAGAGATTCTATTAGTAAAGCGCAACAAGAACTTGCTGCGAAACAAATGGTAGATCAAGGGAATTTTGTTGAATCAAAAGAAACGAAACCAAATTATATACGGGATGAAAAAGGAATTTGTTTTCCTTGGAACGCCGTTACAGAAAGAGTTTATGAGATTAAGAATGCAGATGGATTTGTTGTTTCAGTAATTGTAAGAAGAGTGGTGGTGGATCAATACGGATACGGAGTCGTATTTGAACATTCAAGAAATGAAAAAGGAATTTCATCCTTTACGCTTAATGGCTCGATTATCACTGAATTTGTTTGGTTTAACAATTCAACAGGCACAGGTGTAATCATTCCGAAGTTGGTTGTAGTGACTGCTTGTTAGCACTAGATTATTTTTTTTTCTAAGTGTGGTCAATTAACGATTTCATTTTATCTTTAGCCTTTATTTTATAGTATGCATGTACATTTTATTGCCATAGGAGGAAGTGCTATGCACAATCTTGCTATTGCCTTAAGTCGAAAAGGATTCACGGTGACAGGATCTGATGATGAGTTATTTGAGCCATCAAAAACTCGATTAAAGAAGGAAGGTATTCTTCCAGCTAAAATAGGGTGGGATGCTGCTTCAATTCATGCTGGATTAGATGCGGTAATTCTTGGTATGCATGCACGTGAAGATAATATTGAGTTACTTAAAGCGAAATCCTTAAATATCCCTATTTATTCCTATCCTGAATATTTGTACGAACAAAGTAAGGAAAAAATCAGAATTGTGATTGGTGGAAGTCATGGAAAAACAACGATTACTTCCATGCTTCTGCATGCTACGAAAAAAATAGGCGTCAACGTTGATTATATGGTTGGTGCTCAATTAGAGGGCTATGATTGCATGGTTAAATTAACAGACGATGCTAAATTTATGGTTTTGGAAGGGGATGAATACCTTAGCTCACCAATCGATCGCCGACCTAAATTTCATCTGTATCATCCGAATATTGCATTAATTAGTGGCATTGCTTGGGATCACATTAACGTTTTTCCAACTTTTCAAAATTATTGCGATCAATTCGATATTTTTTGCTCCTTAATTTCTCCTAATGGCAAATTAATATTTAATGAAGAAGATCCAGCTGTAAATTTGTTGGGTAAGAAATATGAAAATTCATTGCAGACAATTTCATATAAAACGCCTGAATTTACGCCAACGCCAGATGGAACGATTATGAAATATAATGGCGAACTCTATCCATTATTGATTTTCGGTAATCATAATTTACAAAATTTAGTTGGGGCAATGTACTTGGCTGAATCAATGGGAATCACAAATACTGATTTTTTACTGGCCATGGACGATTTTACGGGTGCTGGGAAACGTCTTCAAAAAGTAGTCGAATCTAAGAATTTTACGTTTTTTAAAGATTTTGCGCATTCACCTTCTAAATTACGCGCTACAACTGCCGCAATAAAGCAACAATACCCAACTCGAAAAGTAGTGGCTTGTATGGAATTACATACATTTTCTTCCTTGAAAAAAGAGTTTTTACCTCATTATAAAGACACAATGTTAGCTGCAGATGTATCTATAGTTTACTTTAATCCTGACGTAGTTGCCCATAAAAAATTAGTGCCAATTTCAACTGAAAATATTTTTGATGGTTTTGGTGGAAATATTTCAGTTTTTGACAACAGTACTAATTTTTTAAATTATATTTATTCTGAAAATTGGAACGACGCGGTTCTTTTACTAATGTCATCTGGTAATTTTGATGGTATTGATTATGAATTGCTTGGGGAGGAGGTAATTCAAAAATTGGTATAAAATGCTTAGAGTTAGCACCTTATCTTTCGTATTATTGTTCTTGCATTCATTTGCCTTTACGCAATTCAGCGTGAAGAAATCTAAAGAATTGGATTTGTCATTGTTTAAGAGTAAGGATTATCAATTTTCGGTTCTTGTTTATGATCTAGAAGCTAATAGCTACTTGCATTATAACGATTCATTGATAAATAATTCCTACACGCCTGCCTCGACGTTTAAAATTGCAAATACAATTATTGGCCTTGAAAATGGTGTTATTGATAGCGCTAATTTTTTAATGAAATGGGATGGTATAAAACGGGAAAATACCAAATGGAACGCTGATCAAACGTTAAATGAAGCGTTTAGGAATTCAACACTATGGTATTTTCAACGACTTGCGAAACAAATTGGACCTGATAAAATGCAGGCAGGACTTGAACTATTGAATTATGGAAACAAAACTATTGGGGATTCGATAGACCAATTCTGGTTAAATGGAACGCTAAAAATATCTATGCAAGACCAAGTGGGATTTCTTACCAATATCATTAAAAGAAAATACAAGCTAAATCCATCCACTTACGATTGCCTTTTACAAATAATGAAATATAACCTTTCGTATCAATACGTTGTTTATTGTAAGTCTGGTTGGGGAGAACAAGGATCGGAAGATATTGGTTGGTTAGTAGGTATGCTTATTAAAAATGGAAAGCAATATGCTTTTTCCACTTTAATCACTACTAATGATTATAAAAAGTTTGATTTGGCTACCTTAAGATATAAAATTTCTAAGGCTGTATTTGATGGTTTGAACTAGCTCGAAATACTACCCCTCGATAGATGAGCGCAATTACTAAACTGTTAAAAGTTGAATACATTAACAAGGCCAATAATGATATAATCATGGTGAATTTTGGACTTGTCCATTGCCTCGTTTGATTTATTCCTTCCTTTATTAATTCTTGATCAGTCTTGTTTTCTAATGATGGGTTGGACTTCCTTAATTCAGTTAAAAATTTCTTGTCCGAAAGTGATTTGCGCGTTTCTTCAATTTGATGCTGGTTGTATCCTGGATGAATATAGGAATAAAAAACAAATAGGAAACAGCTAATAATGACAGTATGTGGCATCGCTGCAGTCATTCCTGTTTTTATGTCTAAGAGTAAATTACTTTCTCCTTTTTGATTTTTCTTGACAAGGTATAAGCCAATTGAAACAGCACAGGTTAAAAGAAACATATTAAGAAAAACAAATACTTTTGGATTTCCAAATTCAAACAATCCTAAAGCGAATGCACCGTATCGAATTACTATCCAAATTAATGCGGTATAAATTCCAATTTTGACTGTAATTTTCATCTTAACTATTCATTGAAATAAGAAATTCTTCATTTGAAATGGTGTTTTCCATGTGAGATTTAAGGAATTCCATCGCCTCTACTGGATTCATATCGGCAATAAATTTACGCATCACCCATACACGTTGCAAAATATCTTTGCTTACTAGCAAGTCCTCTCTACGTGTTCCTGATGCGGTAATGTCGATCGCTGGGTAGATTCTTCGATTAGAAATTTTTCTATCCAGTTGTAATTCCATGTTACCTGTTCCTTTGAATTCTTCAAAAATAACTTCATCCATTTTTGAACCTGTCTCTGTTAAGGCGGTAGCTATGATGGTTAAGGAACCACCATTTTCTATTTTTCGAGCAGATCCAAAGAACCTTTTTGGTTTATGCAAAGCATTCGCATCTACACCTCCGGATAATACTTTTCCTGAAGCAGGAGAAACGGTATTGTAGGCACGTGCTAAACGCGTAATTGAATCGAGAAGAATACAAACGTCATGGCCACATTCAACCATTCTTTTTGCTTTCTCCAATACCATATTTGCTACTTTTACGTGTCTTTCAGCTGGTTCATCGAAGGTAGAAGCGATAACTTCTGCTTTTACACTTCTCGCCATATCAGTAACTTCTTCCGGACGTTCATCAATCAATAAAACGATTAGATATGTTTCTGGATGGTTGGCCGCTATCGCATTGGCAACGTCTTTCAATAACATTGTTTTACCCGTTTTAGGTTGCGCGACAATCATTCCACGTTGACCTTTTCCTATTGGTGCAAACAAATCCATTACTCTAGTAGATAATGTCTCTTGAGCATGACCTGTCAGTTTGAATTTCTCATCCGGAAATAAGGGAGTTAAATATTGAAAAGGAACTCTATCGCGAATGTATGAGGGGTGGCGTCCGTTTATGGATTCTACTTTCACTAATGGAAAGAATTTCTCCCCTTCTCTTGGCGGACGAATGGTTCCTTTTACGGTATCGCCCGTTTTTAATCCAAATAGTTTAATTTGATTTTGAGAAACATAAATATCATCTGGAGATGGTAAGTAATTATAATCGGAGGATCTTAAAAATCCGTATCCATCTTGTATAACTTCGAGCACGCCTTCTGCAGAAACAATTCCAACTAAATCATAATTTTCATCCATTCTTCTTTGCTGCTCACGATCCTGCTGAGATGGTGTTGATGCATCTTGATTGGGATTAGATGCTTGGTTGTTTGACTGCCGTTGGTTTGGATTGTCTTGTTGGTTATGTGGCTGTCGTTGATTTGGATTCTCTTGTTGGTTCTGACCTTGTTTCTGATTTGGATTTCTATTTGGGCGCGGAGAATTAGCAACTTTTTCAACAGGCTCTTTAGATTGAACTTTCTCTTCTGCTTGTTCTTCTTCGATTTTTGGTTCAGTAATTTCCTCGATCGCTTGTGCCTCAACTGAAATAGTTGTTTCCTCTTCATCTGTTTCAAATGAAAGCATCGCTTGGTCACTTTCAGGCAATTTCTTTTCTAGTACCTTTTCCATTTTCGGCATCGCAGGAATGGAAGATGTATTGTTTTCGGGTGCAACTTTTCTAGGTCGTTTTTCTCTTCCGCTAGGAATGGTTTCTTTTGGTTCCTTTTTTATTTTATCGGCTTGTTCACTTGTAGCGCTTGAACTTGTAATAATGGTACTAATTAAAGCTGATTTTTTTAAGGATTCCACATTTTGAAGTCCTAAAGTGGCAGCGATAATACGCAAATCATTTAATGTTTTATTCTCTAATTCTTTTTGATCCATGAAATTGATTTGATTTTTATAAGGAAGATTTGAATCGGATTAGGACGTTGCCTATGTAATTGATTGCAAGTATATGAATTATTTCTGATATTAATTCACTTTAATGAAATTATGTTTTACGTTTTTTCTTTTTCGCTGCGGGGAATAATATATTGTTTAATATGAGTCGATATCCTGGCGAATTTGGGTGTAGATTCAAATCGGTTTCTGGGTCACCAACAAAATGTTGGTAATCTTCAGGATCATGACCTGAGTAGAAGGTCCAAGTCCCTTGTCCTAATTCTCCATGAATGTAGCGTGCTGTATTCGCTGCTTTGTTTTCGCCGAGAATGAGTACATTCGATTTGATAAAATCTTTGTTGAAATCTGTCGTTTGCCCCATAAATCCATTGATGATGTTTGTGTGGCATTGTGTAAGCATCGTAGGAACAACATCCCATTTTGCAGAGAAATCAAAGAGCGTAAATACATCTAATTGCTCAGTAATAATTCCTTTGTTTCTTAAATCGGTAGCATCAATATCTGAATATTCGTAGACCATGGGGTCTTTGTTTACATGAAAATCTTCAAATGCAAAGGTTTTTGTAAAATCCAGGTTATTTTGAGAATTGGGGTCCGATCTATCTCCGTCAAAAATTGATTCACAAATATCTGTCTCTTCAGCTGCTAAAGCGATATCAAAACTATCAGTACCACTGCACATCGTGAAGAGAAATCCTCCCCCAATTACAAAGTTCTTTAAACTTTTTGCTACGGCTAATTTTAGTTCAGAGACTTTTTTAAATCCTAGTAATTTGGCATCTTTTTCAGCATTGATTACTTGTCGTTGGTACCATGCTTGTCCATTTGCTGAGCTATAGAATTTACCGTATTGCCCTGTGAAATCCTCATGATGTAAGTGCATCCAATCGTATTTTGGAAGCACACCCATTACAATGGCGGAATCATATATTTTATCATACTTTATTTCAGCGTATTCTAAAACCATCGTTACAGCATCATCCCAAGGTTGAAGGTTGGGAGGAGAATAAACAGCAATTTTCGGTGCTTTTTCTAATTGTACAATTTCCATGTTTACCGCCGGATCGCCAATTTCATTTTTTATTGAATTGACCTGTCCATCTGTTAAAACTTCATATTTTACTCCGCGGATTGTTAATTCTTCTTCAATCGTCTTTAGATGTGGCATTAAAAAAGACCCCCCACGATAATTTAATAACCATTCAATAGTTAAGCCGTTTTCTAAGGTCCAATAGGCAATCCCGTATGCTTTTAAATGATTGGTTTGGCGTGCATCCATTGGGATTAATAACTGTGTAGCGTAAGAGTTAGAAAGCCACCAAATAGATACAAGGAGAAGAAGTATTTTTTTCATGTAGTTTTAGAAAGGACTATCTTTTTTTGAATTATCTAAAAAATCATTTATGCCATTTTCCGCACTCATTTTACTAGGCATTGTATACGTATTCGCTTCTGATTCAAAAGTACTATCAAATGTTGAATCATTATTGTCATACGCTTGCGTTAAATTCTCAAATCGCGCATATTCCGGAACAAAACGTAATCGTACACGATCAGTCTTTCCATTTCTATGCTTAGCAATTATTATTTCTCCGATTCCATGGTTCGAATTACCATCATCGTCTTTTACGATGCCATAATAATCAGGTCTATAGATAAAAGATACAATATCAGCATCTTGTTCAATAGCTCCGGATTCTCTTAAATCGGATAAAATTGGTTTCTTATCTCCACCTCGTTGTTCCACGGATCTACTTAGCTGAGCTAAGGCAATAATTGGAATATTTAGTTCTTTAGCAATCTCTTTAATTGACCTAGAAATATTGGAAATCTCTTGTTCACGATTTCCAGATCCTTTACCATCTTTTGCCGACATTAATTGCAAGTAATCTATAATGACTAATTGAATATCATGCTGGGCTTTTAACCGTCTACACTTCGCTCTAAAATCAAAAATGCTGATAGCAGGAGTGTCATCGATAAAAATGGGTGCCGCGGATAAAGCGGTTATTCGGCTATGTAATTGCTGAAATTCATGGTCTGCTAGATTTCCTTTTCTCAGTTTTTCTGAGTCAATACGAGCTTCTCCAGCAATTAATCTTTTTACTAACTGCACCGCTGACATTTCTAAGGAAAAGACAGCTACTCCCATGTTATAATCAACCGCGGTATTTCTAGCCATCGAAAGGACAAGGGCTGTTTTTCCCATACCTGGTCGAGCAGCAATTACGATCATATCCGATTTTTGCCATCCAGATGTTATTTTATCTAGGTCATGGAATCCACTTGGAGTACCTGAGATACCATCGGGATTATTTCGCGCTTTTTCAATTTCAGCAATGGCATCTCCGACGATATTTTGCATGGTAGAAGCTTGCTTGGTCATATTTGACTCAGCAATTTGAAATAAGTTCGATTCCGCTTTATTCAATAAATCAAAAACATCAAATGTATCGTCATATGAATCACGAATGATTTCGCTACTTACTTTTATTAGTTCACGCTTTATGAATTTTTCTGCTATTATTCTGGCGTGAAATTCAATGTGCGCAGAGGAAGCTACCCTATTTGTTAATTGGGCAATATATGCAACGCCACCGGCAGCCTCTAACTCGCCATTTTTTTGTAATCTATCGGTTACTGTAATTAAATCTACTGGTTTTGTGCTCGCAAATAAATCATGCATCGCTCCATAAATGAATTGATGCCTAGGGTCGTAAAAACTATCTTTGGTAATAATATTTATGGTATCGTTTAAGGCTTCTTTTTCAAGCATCATCGCTCCTAATACTACTTGCTCTATATCAGTTGCTTGAGGTGGAACTTTTCCAATGTCGCCTGTCAAAACCGAAGGGTTTTTTATACGCACATTGGGTTTGCGATTATTTTCAATATTATCCATGGAGTAAAATTAATAAAACGACTTGAGAGAAAAATGATGGAAGATCAAACTTAAGCAAAAGTTATGAATTCTTGTTATAAACAGTTGTTAATAATTTAACATAATTCCTTAAGTGCTTTTGCAGTCCCAATTTTTAAGGTGATGCTGTCTTTTTCTTTTTTTGGACTTCGAGCGGGTGAAAACTCACGCCCGTAAAAGATGATTTGAAGGTGTAATCGATTCCATTTTTCAATCGGGAAGTATTTTTTTGCTTGTTTTTCTGTTTCAACTACGTTCTTACCATTGGAAATTCCCCAGCGAGTTAATAAGCGATGGATATGCGTATCTACCGGAAACGCAGGAACCCCAAATGCTTGGGACATAACAACTGATGCTGTTTTATGACCCACACCTGGTAACTCCTCGAGGGCTTCAAAGGAAATAGGGACCTCCCCTTGGTATTTGTCCAGTAAAATTTTTGATAATTCGTGTATTGCACTTGATTTTTTCGGTGAAAGTCCACAGGGCTTTATGATTTCTCGTATTTCATTCGGTGATAATTGGATCATCTCTTGTGGCGTTTTTGCTTTCGAGAATAAAATGGGGGTTATTAAGTTTACGCGAGCATCAGTGCATTGAGCGGACAGCAAAACGGCGATCAATAAGGTATATGGATCACTATGAGTTAATGGAATGGGTACTTCGGGGTATTGGCTTTCCAATACATCGATAATATATTTTGCTTTTTCTTTTTTTGTCATTTAATAATATCCTAGTGTTAGAAGATGAATGATTTTTAGATCATTAAGTAAAAAAACTAATAATAAGCCGGAAGAAATGGTGAAGGTAAGGTAGTTTCCCAATACAAAAAACACATCGTTTCGCTTGTAAAAATATATAACAATTGGCAGGAGAAAGAAAATAAATAAAACCGCTTGTGCCCAATAAAATGTAAAATGAATGTTTGTTCTTATCTTGTTTGCACCTGATTTACTTTCAACATAAACTGGCTGGTGAAAAACACTTGTTTTTGCAATAATTAGTGGAGGTAAATTATCTAATTTGTGGACGTCTTGGTGATTAAGCCAAAGTGTTTCACCATTTCTAAATTTCACTTCATACACATAGTCATTGCCTAAACTATGACTTGGATTAGCCGAAAAATCTTCAACGATTTCTATGGATTTTCTAAGGGGTAAAAAATCGTCTGCTACTAGTCCAATTATACAAATTGTTCCGAGTAATGCCACAATAGTAATGATCTTCTTTTTCCAACCAATTCGAAAAGAATCATAAAATTGAAGGAGTTCTTCTGCTTCTTGTTTCTTTAGTTGCTCCGCTCTTTTCCAAGCATTTTCATGAAATTTTTGTTCATGTGTTTTTTGAGTTGGGGGAGTGTCTTTTTTCGTGGATGTAAAATCTCGATTTAGAATGTGTTCGTAGGCGTCTTTTATTTCTTGGAATATTTTTGTTGAATTTTCGTCCTTGTTTTTATCAGGATGAAATTTCTTGGCAAGCTCTCGGTATCGCTTTTTAACCAAGGCATCGCTTGCCGAACTTGTTAGCCCAAGTAGTTTATAGTATTTTTCGCCAGGCATTTGCACTTGTTTTTTCTAGTGTTAATGTACGATTAATTTTACCATTAGCTGTTTTTATAAATTCTTTCAGGGCTTGAAAATATTTGGGTAGCTCGTAAATCCCTAGTAATTCGGAAAAATCATCTTTGGAAAATTGTATAGAATCATCCGATTCCACTAATAATACTATACATTGACCTAATTGCTTATCTGGGATGCTCGAAATAATAAAAGGACATGAAATTATTTGCCCAATACGCTGCTCTATATTTTCCGGGAAAAATTTAATACCACCTGAATTAATACAATTATCGGAGCGACCAATCCAATTAAATGTAGTTGGGGTAATTAGCTCGATAATATCTCTCGTTTCAATGGGAATTTCGCTTATTTCGGGAAATGAGATCATTAATTCGTTATGTATATTACAAGAAAATTGAATCCCTGGAAGCGCATGGTAATGATTCGTTGATTCAATTGATAGTCTGCGAAGTGCAACATGAGAAATGGTTTCTGTCATTCCAAAAGTATGGTATATTTTCGAGAGGGATTTTGTCGCTTCCTGTTCCAACTGTCGATTTATAGGCGCACCGCCAACAATGATCGTTTCTATTGGTTTGTCAACTTGACTTTGCAGGTAATTTTCTAGCTGCAGTGGAACCATTGCGCTAAAGTGTATTGGTTCATTTATTTTTGCTAATGTCTTGGTTCTAACTTCAGAAACGATGAGGTTGGAATCGTTCACAAGTGCTCTAACAAGCATCATTTTGCCGGCAATCGTTTTGGTAGAAAGTCCTAAATGTAGGGTGGAAGAATCAGCTATCTGTAGTTGGCTTAATGTTTTTTTTGCACTGATTATCATGTGCTCTTTCTTAAGTTGAATTGTTTTTGGAGGGCCTGTAGATCCGGAGGTTTGAACGTACACATGTTCATCACTACTTTCCCATTCTTTTAGAAAAGATTGAATTGATTTTTTTCGAGAAGGGTCGTTGAAGTTAATTCTCAAGAAGTAATTTTTTAAAGGTCACACTAAAAAATAAGAACCTAATAATCGATGTCTAAATTAAATGTGTTTTTCAATATCATCAAGTTGGCGTTCTTATTTGCTAGGGCATTAAATTTATCTTGTCCAGTAATAGGTACGACCTTTACAACTTCTTCGTTGGTAACTTGAAGTTCAATTTCGATGTATTCATTTTTCAGTGTTTGTCTTAAAAATAGAATGAAATCTTGCAAAAGGGGACGGATGTATTCTATTTGAATATTATTTTCAACTGTCAATGTAATTTTTTCAATGTTTACAAAGCTTGGCCCTCTCTTAGTCAAGGCATGGAAGAAGGTATCTTTTCCTATTTCTTTCATGGTGAAGGCGTATTGCTTCCAGGCCATAATTAGTTGATCGTTACTAAAAAGTTCTCTTGCTTTTTCCTCCAGAGATTTAAGTTGTCTTTCTTTTTCCTCCGCCAGTGCTTGTTTGATACTAATTGTTTTGGAAGGCGTTTTCAGGGGGAATTGTTCAGCTTGTGAATTGACAAGCTTGTTGGCATATAATTTTGTGGCAGGTTCTTTCACACTTTCTTCGATAATCTTTCGGGGTGTTTCTTTTCGTAATGACTGAGCAGGAAACGGAAGAATCGTAATGGTATCAGTTAGTCCTTTTTTTTTTCGAGCTCCTGTTGAAAAGAACACATCTGCATAAGCACGATTTCGATTAGCAATCGATGGTTTTTAGATTGTTTGTATTCCACATCGGCTTTGCTTATCACATAAAGTGCACGCATGATTTGCTTGGCTTCCCACGGCTTGGCTTGTTCGTTAAATCTTGCTTTTACGCTTTCAGGAACTTCTAATAAAACAAGGGTACGCGAATCTTTACATATTAATAAACTGCGAAAGTGATCAGATAGGCCATTTAAAAATGAGTGCCCATCAAATCCTTTTTCTAGTATTTCATTGAATAATAGTAAAGATGCCGAAATATCTTCCGCAAAGAAGAAATCTACTAATTTAAAATAGTAATCGTAGTCTAAGACATGAAGATTGGTAACAACATCTTGAAAAGTTAAATTATTACCACAAAAACTAATGACCTGATCAAAAATAGAAAGGGCATCTCGTAACGCTCCATCTGCTTTCATGGCGATGAGGTGTAGTGCTTCTGGTTCTGCTGTTACTCCTTCTTTAACGGCGATTTCACCGAGGTGATCGGCAATATCTTTCACACGTATTTTTTCAAAATCAAAGATTTGACAACGCGATAAGATAGTTGGAATAACTTTATGTTTTTCCGTGGTCGCTAAGATAAAAATGGCGTGCTTTGGTGGTTCTTCCAGTGTTTTTAAAAAGGAATTAAACGCGGCAGTTGATAAGCCATGGACCTCATCAAGAATGTATATTTTATGTTTTCCGATTTGAGGTGGGATTCTTACTTGATCGATTAAGACACGTATATCATCAATTCCACTGTTTGAAGCGGCATCTAATTCAAATACATTGAATGAATTACCACTATTAAAAGAAATACATGAATCACACGTATCACATGCTTCAATGTTTTCTGTTGGATGAAAGCAATTGACAGTTTTTGCTAAAATTCTTGCGATAGTTGTCTTACCAACACCACGCGAACCACAAAATAAAAATGCCTGAGCTAAATGATTGTTTTTTATGGCACTTTTTAAGGTAGCAGAAATGGATTTTTGGCCTACGACTGTATCAAAAGTCTGTGGCCTATATTTTCGAGCTGAAACAACAAAATCAGTCATGTAGCAAATTTAATGATTTTAGCTTAATGTATTCTAGAAACATGCTAATTGTTGATAAAATTATGAAGGTTATTTTCTTGGAAATATTTCTATAAGTGTTCCATTTTTTGGGCCAAAAAGTTTTAATCCCTCAGGAATTGTGAGTCTGTTTTGATAATTCAAGCTTATTATTTCGGCTTCGTTTTCATAAAGTACTGTCCTGAGTTCAATCTTTTCTTTGGTAACAAAAATCCAATTAAATTGATTTACGCTTCCAGCGTCTCTTGTCCATGGTTTTAGATCATCGGCTGCTCGAAGCGGAGCACCCCAACAACCTTCACCGGCATATACAATTCCATTTTTGTCATCTCTAATAAATCCTTCTGATGATCCAGGTGAATTACTACTCACAATAGGCCAGGTTACTTTACAGGTATGAGAGTCGTTTTCTAAGCAGAGTGGAAGGTTTTTGTATTTTTCAAAGAGCGGAACGAAGTTTTTATATTGGGTTTCCATTTCTTTTTTAGCCTTTACGTGTGCTCTAATCGGACGATGATATTGGGCGATTTGCCATGTGTAATCTTTGTGTTTGGCTAATGCAGAGCGGAGAAATAATTTTTGTCTGCCTATTTTTAAGATCTCGGAATTCAAGGAAACGATGTGTAGTAAATCGCCTCCAAAGGTGGTGGAGTAAAATAACTTGCGATTAGGTAAATCAAAAAGTTGGTAAATTACTTTGTTGCTTAATTCGTGGTTGCCTCTTGTAACGAGCATGGGGGTAATACGCCCGTCTCTTGCTATGCTGTTTTCCCAATCTAAGAACCATTCGACCCATTGTTTTTCTGTGTCAAGGCCAATAAAGTCTCCGTTAAACAAAACAGCCGTCACATATAGCTTTGGGACTAATTTATTGGCTTTAACTCTCACGGGACGATTATCTCTTGAATCTCCGCCTGCAATAAATGTCAACGGTATTTCGGGACGATTTGGAGCAGTTCTAAAATAATATAATTGACTTAATCCAGTGTTGTCTTTTAATATGAAGTAGTAGGTTTTGTTGGGGATAAGGTCCCTTAAGCGAACAATTTTATTATTCATTCCTCTCATAGTATTGGACGATGAGAGTTTATAGCGGTGTGCAAAACGATTGATGCTCGGATCAATGGTATCTAAATATAACCCTTCAAATTCCCCTTCCACTTGATCCCAAATTATACTAGCTTTTGTGGAGGCGTCATCATTAAAAATTACGCGTACAAATCTTGTTTTTCCAAAGCTAAAAGTGGATAAAACAAGAAAAGTAACGAGTATGCTTAATTTTCTGGATGGTGTTTTTGATTGGAGGAGCAAAATATCGTTGATTAGTTCAATTTAGAAAGACAAAAATACGGCAGAATAGTTAATATTTGTTATACTCTTCCTAAAGTTTTTATGAAACTTTAATATCGTCTTGTATCCTAGTAAAATAGAGTATAATCTTAATTTATTACGATAATAAGTCCATTTACCAACGCTTCTTTCTTCATTTACCTAAAAATTTAAATGGCTTTGATTCCACCAAGGACTTCATCTGCGTAATCGCGACATGATTCAGTTGGATGATTCGTTCGTGTGATGGTAAGCCTTGTTGTATCAGCAGCGCATTAATACTTTCCATATTACTCAATACCACCAATTGCTCTAAAGTGGCGTGATCACGAATGTTTTCTTCTGAAGTTGGATGTTGGTTTTTCCATTGCTGAGCAGTGACTCCAAACAAGGCAACGTTGAATAAATCGGCTTCATTCGCATAAATTAGTGAAGCTTGCTCTTTTGTTAAGGTGCTCGGAATCAAATTTTCTTTAATAGCATCTGTATGAATTTGATAATTTATTTTTGCGATGGTTCGTTGAACAGACCATTGAAGGTTTTTCTGATTAGCTTCTACCTCTTTAAGTCGTTGGAATTCTTTGATGAGATAAAGTTTGAATTCAATTGAAATCCAACTAGCAAATTCAAGAGCTATATCCTTATGGGCATAGGTTCCACCGTATCTGCCTGACGATGAAATTATTCCAATTGCGTTGGTGCTTTGAATCCATTTTTTTGGAGTTAAAACAAAACTATTTAGCCCTGAGTCTTTTTTAAACCCGTCGAATTCGACGGGTTTAAAATGGGGATTGTAAATTTGCTCCCAAAGACCTAAAAGCTCAATAGTATTTCTATTTCTTAACCAATTTTTTATTATGTCATCGCATTGACTTTTATTCCTAAATTTTGCAATATCCGTCAAGGAAATATAATCGTTTCCATTCCTATTTTTTAGTTGAACTGTAAGTCCATTCACTTCAATTTCTTTCTTCATTTCCCTAATAATTTAAATTGCTTTGATTCCACCAAAGACTTCATCTGCGTAATCGCGACGAGATTCAGTTGGATGATTCGTTCGTGTGATGGTAAGCCTTGTTGTATCAGCAGCGCATTAATACTTTCCATATTGCTCAACACCACCAATTGCTCTAAAGTAGCGTGATCACGGATGTTTCCTTCTGATGTTAAATGCTGTTTTTTCCAATACTGTGCGGTAACTCCAAACAAGGCAACGTTGAATAAATCGGCTTCATTGGCATAAATTAGTGAAGCTTGCTCTTTTGTTAAGGTGCTTGGAATCAAATTATCTTTAATGGCATCGGTATGAATTTGATAATTTATTTTTGCGATGGTTCGTTGAACAGACCATTGAAGGTTCAAATTAGTAGACTCTATTTTTTTCAATCGCTTCAATTCGGTAATTAAATAAAGTTTGAATTCTGTAGAAACCCAAGAAGCAAATTCTAAAGCAATTTCTGAATGGGCAAATGTCCCTCCATTTTTTCCCGAACAACTAATAATTCCTATTGCGTCTGTTTTCTCAATCCATCTGGAGGGTGACAAGGTAAAAGTATTATTGCCTGAAGCATTTAATAAGGGGTCGAATTCGACCCCTTTAAAGATTGGGTTATTCAATCTTTCCCAAAGTCCTAAAAACTCCAATGTTGATTTGGACCTGAGCCAATTTTTCACTACATCTTTTGGTTCGTGAGGATTTTTCTTTTTAGCAATATCTGTCAACGAGATATATTCATCCTCATTCTGATTTTTTAGCTGAACTGTAAGTCCATTTACTTCAATTTCTTTCTTCATATATTCTTTTTAACTAAATATACGAAAAACTAATCAAAATAAAGATTACTTTTTAATCAAACAAAACCACCTATAGTTTCGGGAAAAATTTGTTAGCTTCACTCAAAGGAAAATTTCACTCCAGTTAAGTTATTTTTAGCTGAAAATAATACACTAGAATTGTTAATAGTTGTCTAAATTTTGCTTTCATGTGTATTTGATGATTATATGGAATGAAAATTGGTTAAATTTGGCGATATGAAACTAGCCTTGTTTTCTTTTTTGTTATTGTATTCTTTTAGCTCAACTTGCCAGGGAGTAATTCCGGTAAAAAACTTCAATAATTTTTTCATGAGTTTTAATAATGGTTTTTTTAACCAAATTGAAGTTCAGGCAATTAATGGTTATAAAGGGGGCGATGAGTTGGTTGCTTATATCGACACTCGTGGGAATCTGCGCTTATATGATGGAAAAGTCCGCAAAGATATTACGAATCTAAATGTTGATTACCGTGTATCAGATCATTTATTAGGCTATAAAATTGGCCCAACGCTCAACATGTGGGATGCAGGAAGGTTACAAACTCTTACTTATTTTGGCAGGGAATTTACTGTTATGGATAGCCTTATTGTCTTTGAAGACACACGCTTTAATACGCTGAATGTTTATTGGAATAAAACGACTACTACGCTAGCAACTGTTATGGGGGAATTGTCAATTCCGTCTTCGATTGGAGAGAACATGTTGGTTTTTAAAGATAATGGGAATCTTTATAAAATATTTTGGCAGGGATTAATTTTTGAAATAGGTTCTTGGAATGGTGGTGCTATTGATTTTCAAATTGGAACGGATATTTTATGTTTTAATGATCCTACCACTCGTACTTTTGTGGCATTTCAAAACGGTCAATTTATCGATGTGCAACCTCAATTTATGCGTAAATACAAAGCGGGAAGGGGCTTTATTGCCTATGAAGATTTAAATGGGAATTTGTGGATGTATAAAAATGGTCAAACGGAACAACTTTCTAATTTTTCCCCTTCCTTTTGGGACGTCAAAGATGATTTAGTGATGTGGTCAGAAAATTCATACCTGTTTGCTTATTCCAATGATCGAAAGATTGAAGTCGCGAATTTTATGCCAACAGATTATTTGCTAAAAAACAATATTTTGGCTTTTCGCAATATCATGGGAGGAGTTAGCGCTCTTATTGATGGTAAAATTGAGGAAATTACAAATGTTCAAAAAGCGGAGTATGAAATTTATGGAAATTCAGTATTAGTAAAGCTTTTTAATCAAAGTAACATCGTTTTTCAAAAAGGGCAAAAGTATACTAATTAAGGTCAATGAAACTATTCGTCGCTTTTCTTCTTACGTTTTTCATTTCACAGTCTTTTTCGCAAGTTCCTCAATTTGATAAATTAGAACAGCTGTACGACCAGCAACATTTTAAATTGGTCTTCAGAAAATCCAACTTCTTACTGGATAATCCAACATATGATTATTCTAATCTACCAATTTATTATAAATCGATTAGTAGTTTGCAATTGTATCGCGATGATCGATGGAGAAAAAATCATAGCGCAGCTTTTGATGAGGCGATTGCTACTTTTGAAACGATTAATAGTTCAGTAAATGGCCGGAAATTAATCTTGGCTCATCAGGAAGAATTAAGGGCGCTTAAATTGGATTTAAATGCTTGGCTTGCCGATTTAACAAGAAGGAATGAGAAGGATTTAGCGTACTTTTTCGCATTAAAAATCACTTCTTTATTTAATGGAATTGAACTTGCCCCCAAAAATAATTCATACAGTTGGCAGCCACCAAGTAGCGAACTACTCGCAAAACGAGTTTCTATGATTGAATTTGCAAGAAAACAATTAGGTGTACCTTATGTTTGGGCAGGTGAAAGCCCTGAAGGTTTTGATTGCAGTGGATTTACTTCTTTTGTTTTAGCTTCGGAAAATATTAAGGTACCTCGCCGTGCCCAAGATCAGTACGATGCATCCGTAAAAATTAGTCCGGAAAAAGCGCAAATTGGCGATTTAGTTTTCTTTTCAAATGGGGGAGAGGTTACGCATGTTGGGATGCTTGTTTCTGAGTTGGGAAAAGAAAAAATGATGATTCATGCCAGTAGCAGTAAAGGGATTACCTTTGACAAAATTGATGGTTCTGATTATTGGGAAAAGCGAATTTATGGATTTGGTTCCTTTATAAAATAAATCAATTCTTACCTCAAACGTTATATTCTTGATCAATAATTGGTTTTGGGTCACTCTCCTCAATAATGATCTTCTTCTCTTTTTTGATCATTAGATTGCTAATTATCGAAACTAACAAGGCGCAAACGCCACCAATAAGGGTTAATTTATTGATAAAATCGGATGCAAAAGAAAAGGCAATCATTGCGCAGGATAAAAGAAAGAAAATCGATAATACAACAATGGTAAGTTTCCTTATTTTTGAATTAGTATGCCAAATTAATGCACACCAAGAGGAATAGAAATTGCTAATAACTGGCAATAATAATAGGTGCCCATACAAGTCTAACTTATCGGGTAGTTTAACCAATAATATCGCCAATGAGATATAAACGAATATGTGGATGGATGACAATAGTTTAACGAAATAATTGAGGTATAAATAGCTGCTCCCAAAAATTAATACCGGTCCAATGGAATAAACAAGGAATTTTGGGGCGCTAATACTGGAAAATGTAATGGATTGGAAAAGCGAAAACAATAGAATAAAAATAGCGATGATGAAAAGTAACAACCAAACATTTTTTATAAATCTCTTAAGCATACTCCCTTCTGTTTTTTTCAGTTAAACAAACAAGTGTCCAAAGCGCCCTCGCGCCAACATTAGCATCCCAATCGTCATTTTCTCCAGGACTGACTTCATTTAAATCAAAACCAATTATTTTTTTTCCTGTAGCTATTAGCTTGAACAACAGATAACTAATTTGTTCTAGCTCAAATCCTCCTGGAACCGGGGTGCCTGTGTTTGGACATAAGGCTGGGATTAATCCATCAATATCGAAGGATATATAGATGTTTTGTGGTAATGCATTACAAATATCTACCACTTGTTGATCCCATGTTTTGCCCGAAAATGCAGCTTCTTTTAGATCCCAATCATAAAAAGTATGTATTCTAGGATCACTTTTGGATAAAAGCACTTCCGTTTCTGAAATATCTCGAATCCCAACTTGTACTAATTTTGATAAATTAGCACAGTTATTTAAGGCATTAAACATGATGCTGGCATGTGATTGCTCAAATCCTTCGTATTTATCACGGAGGTCTGCATGGGCATCTATTTGTAGAATTCCAAAGTCAGTGTATTTTTCGTTAAGCGCTTCAAGTAATCCCAAAGGTGTAGAATGTTCTCCGCCAAGCACAGCAACTATTTTTCCTTGGTTTAATAGTTGGGTAGACCGCTCTCGTAAGTTATCTTTTAACGCCGCATGAGCTTTGTTAATATAGGTCAATTCTTCCTTGTACTTATCTTGCGCTTTCACTTCGCCTTCACTTTCTAAGAGTGCTAAATAGTGATTGCTCATCTCACAACATGTGGTATTTATTTCTTGCCACTCTGATGAAATAGGTGTCATAAATACTTTCGTATCGTAAGCACGGTGCAATTGCGGATGAAAAAAATCTAATTGAGTAGAGGCTGTTAATATTGCTTCTGGTCCTTTGCATGTTCCTTTCTTGTAGGAGGCAGTAGCATCCCATGGAATAGGGATTATTACCAAAGTAGCTTCCGCTTCTGTACATGGAAACCCAAAAATATTACCGTTGGAAATTCCAACGCCATTAGGATCAAATGTTGTCATTTTTTTGAATAAGCATTAATAGCATTTCTTACTGAACCAAATTCTTTCAACAGTTCGCCTGCTTCATCATACGAAATAGTTAAAGCTTCTTGTATCATTAGGGTTCCTCGGTCAACTAATTTATGATTGCTTAGTTGCATGTCTACCATTTTATTTCCTTTCACGCGACCTAAGCGGATCATTAGACAAGTAGAAATCATGTTTAATACTAATTTTTGTGCTGTACCGGATTTCATTCGGGTACTACCAGTCACAAATTCAGGGCCTACAACAGGTGTTATGGGAAATTGAACACAACTTGATAGCGCTGCGCCTGGGTTGCAACAAATGCCCGCTGTTAAAAGTCCGTGTTTATTCGCTTCTTCGATGGCGCCTATTACGTATGGTGTGCTTCCGGATGCCGCGATTCCAACGAGCGTATCCATGGGTGTAATGTTATAGGCTTTAAGGTCTTCCCAACCTTGATTTTTATCGTCTTCAGCAAATTCTACTGCTTTTCGAATGGCTTTATCTCCTCCTGCAATGAGTCCCACCACTATGCCGTGGTCAATTCCAAAGGTTGGTGGACACTCACTTGCATCGACAATGCCTAATCTTCCACTTGTGCCAGCTCCAATGTAAAACAGGCGTCCGTTTTGTTGCATTCGGATGATACACGCTTCAATAAATGCTTCAATTTGAGGAATTTCTTTTTCAACTGCCAGCGCTACTAATTGATCTTCTTTGTTAATATTGCTTAACAATTCAAGCGTGGATAATTTTTCTAAGTTATTGTAATTGGAACTTGTTTCCGTAATCCGTTTCATATCAAGTATGCTTTAGAATCTGTTTCATTTAACTCAATTTCTATGCGGTCCTTTAAAGTGGTGGAAAGTCCAAGACCAAAATAATCTGCTTTTATAGGATAACGACGGTGCGTGCGATCAACTAAAACAACTGTCTTGATAGATTTAGTGGGTTGCTCTAAGAATTTCATTAAAGCGTATTGTAAGGTTTTACCTGAATTAATTACATCATCCACTAAAATGATAAAACCATACTTTAATTTCGTTTCATCTATGCTTAATTTAATCCCTTTAGACCAGGGCTCTTCTTTGTCTATTTCGATTTCAAATACTTCCACATTTAAAGAAGAATTTTGCTTGATGATTTTGCTTAGTTCTTTGGCTAAGTAAAAGCCATTGCCAATAATACCACCAATGAATATATTATTTTCCTCCGAACAATTTTCGATGATTTGATGACCCAAACGAATCGTTTTTTGTTGAATCTGTTGATGATTAAGGATCACTTGCATAACGCAGAATTGTTTAAGCAAAGATACAAGTTCAGAATGAATTAATTAATAGTCATTGTAATTTGGATTAATATTATTTCGAGGCGCTTGATTTATGGAGTTCTTCATGAAAATAGGTTTGTTTTTAAGGGAGTGTATTTTCCAGTTAGCTAACTAATAGTTAATTATTGACTAATTTCGCTCTATGGCAACTGGGAGGGATTCATATCAAATACTAAAAGTTTTATCGCTTCGAAAAACTTTGAATTTAGTATTGCTGAAAGTGAGTTATGGGTGGAGTAAATTCTTTAAAAGACCCTTTATTATTGGTAGCCCTTTTAGTTTGAGTATTGAGCCAACCACTGCTTGTAACCTAGCTTGTCCTGAATGTCCGAGTGGCTTAAAGCAGTTTTCACGCCCAACGGGAAAATTAGATTTGGAGCTCCACCGTCAAATGTTAGCTCAGGTAAAAAGATCTGTTTTTTATATTAATTATTATTTTCAAGGGGAGCCTTTTTTACATCCTCATTTTTTGGATTTGGTACGAGAAGCGAAGCTCGCAAAAATGTATACCGCAACATCTACGAATGCTCATTTTATTGATAAAGCCAAAGCACTAGAGATTATTGATTCCGGTCTAGACCGATTGATTATTTCTGTGGATGGAATTACACAGGCAACTTATGAGCAATACCGTGTGAATGGTAATTTATCTAAAGTGTTGGAAGCATCCACCTTTTTAGTGCAAGCAAAAAAAGAACGTAATTCACCAACGCCTTTTCTGATTTTTCAATTTTTAGCTGTCAAGCCAAATGAAGCTGAAATTCCCGCAGTTTTTACGCTGGCAAAAGAAATAGGGATTGACGAGGTCCGAATTAAAACAGCGCAATTATACGATTTTAAGAACGGAAATAGTTTGATGCCTGAACAAGAAGAATATGCACGTTATGCCAAGCAATCCGACGGGACGTATAAATTAAAAGGTCGTCAGGGAAATCATTGTTGGCGTATGTGGTCCGGAAGTGTCTTAACCTGGGACGGCAAGGTTGTTCCTTGTTGTTTTGACAAAGATGCGTCGCACGTTCTTGGTAATATGAAAGAACAATCCTTTGATCAAATATGGAAATCTAAGACCTATAAGCAGTTCAGATTTTCTATTCTAAAAAATAGACAAGAAATTGACATTTGCAAAAATTGTTCTGAAGGAACAAAGGTTTGGTCGTAAAGCAAATTGGTAATGCCGCTGCTGATTTTTATGCACAAAAAAAAATCCCGATTACCTTGAGCAATCGGGATGGAAGATTTACAAATAGAAGGCTTATCGCTTAATAAATTGTTGGTTTACTCCGTTTACGTTTAGTACATAAATACCCTGATTTAACATGGTAATGTCTATGGTTGTTGCAATCGATTCGATGAGTAACTTTCCTGAAAAGTCGTAAATACGTTTTATCCCTTCAGCCGAAACGTTTAAATAATCCACTGCTGGGTTTGGATAAATACTAATCATATTTTCTATTGCTGAAATTCCTGCAGACGAACGGACATCAAACACAATTGTTCCTGGTGAAATCCCCACGTTGAAGTTCGATAGTTCGATATTGTTTGCATCGAAAATATGCACTTTTCCAAAAGAAAAATAGTCCGTTTCACTGGTATAAAATTGACCGGAAACCGTTTCTTGCGCTAGTTCATAGTAATTTAGTGTATGGCCTGCTACTGGTCCACTGCTGTTCATTACATTAACATCAAATTCATTTAGAATAGTTTCCATAGAAAGTTGATAAACCAATTTGTTATCTCGTAAAGCGGAGGTTCCGCATCCTGTTGAAGCAGCTGCCAAATTAACGGTGCTATTGCTAGTGCCATCGAGTGCTACTTTCGAAATCGAAGAGCCTGAAAAGTCTTTGTTGTTGACCGTGTATAGAAAACCGCCAAGTTTTACGAGATTGTCCGGATTTTTTCCGTCGGGACCAAGATCTACTTCATTTCCATAGCTTAGGTTGTTTAAATCCAATTTTCCGATAAGTCCTTTCTCATTTCCCCATTCGTAACCGTTGTTCACGGCAATGTAAGCTGATGATCCATCAATTATAATGTTTTGTGTAGCCCATTTTGGACCTGAAATGGTATCAATTGCTTGAATCAATGAAAGCGTGTTTGCGTTATATACATGTAAATAGGAATTAAAGCTAGTAAGGTATTCGCCTCGTGTTGCAACTAATTTATTTTGGTAGATTCCTAAGTTACGCACTCCTGGGCACGAAACAGAGGCAACTTCTTGGTGCGTATTCAAATCCATTTTGAAAATTTTTGTGTCGGCAGCGACATAGTAGAAATTTCCATCGATGATGAGGTCTGATGCAAAGCGCATTCCTTCTAAGGTGTCAACTACTTGGTACGTTTGATTCGCAGGATTATAACTACCAATGGTAACGGGATCAATAATTTGATTGGTTTGGTAATCAAAATAACCTTCATTTAAAATTAGGGCTTGATGCACATAGTTTTGCGCCTGTACAAGCGCTGTTAAACTTAAGCTAAGGGTAAGTAGTACTTTTTTCATACGTTCTGTTTTTTTTAACGATTAATAAATAATAGTTTGAAGAAGAAAAAAGATAGGGCAGGGAATGGGTGCAAAAATCCCATAACCGAGTCCAACTTTAATCTGAAGTCTTCACTCCGTTCATGGCAAGTCTTCTGGCTTACACTAAATTCGAATCGCCTTCCCGTATAAACAGTGGACAATGATTCGTTTTTAAAGTGCTTACAGCTGCAGTTACAGCTCCGGATTTGCACCGGATTCCTTATTAATCTCTTATTCAGAGAACCAAAGAACGGTGCAAATGTAATAAAAATATGCTTTAGTGTATTTTATTGGCAGGTAACCTTTTGAATTTGTTTGATTAACCAATATGACACAAAAAAAAACCGTGAGATGGTTCCCACGGTTTTTAATGCAATTCAATTGATGTTTAATCAATAATCTCCATATGCCTCTGCAGTTCCAGCATAATCTTCTTCTACATAATCTTCTACAACAGGTTCAGGATTATTTTTTCGTTTTTTATCTCTAGCTATTTGTTCTTCTAACTCTTTAATTCCATCTTCCATTTTACTGTATGGAATTTCTTTTAGGAATAGATTTGAACATTCCGTATCAATAACCGCTTTTAAAAAGTTTTTAGTAAACTGTTGTTTTTGTTCATCATTTAAAGTTTTGATATGGGTATCCATTTCTTTCATTATTGAAATAAGCTTTTCAGAATTAGCATAAAATTTCTCCTCCATTTTATCTCCGTTCGAATTCATATAATCTTCCGTAAGTTTAAATTCTGAGTTAAAACCGATTTCTTTTGCCAATTTACAATAGTTTTCTGCAAACGATTTTGCTTTAGCATCTGAACCGCCTTCCGCATTTTCCTTGTTGCTACAAGATAACATTATTCCAACTAGTAGCGCTAACATTGGAATATGCAACATTTTTCTTTTCATAGTAAATAATTATTAGTTTAAGTTTAATCAAAATTAATACTATTTTTCAAATTTTAAAAAATGGGTGCTTGATCATATATATCACTTTAATAAAATGCTAAGTTTAGATAAATAATTAATCGATTATGAAGTACTTTTTCCTTGCCTTTTTTTCGTTTTTTATCTCTTTTTACCAATCGAAATACCTACCCCGTGATTTTTGATTAATAAATGAATGATAAGAAGCAATATTGCTCACTTCCCAATTGAAAGTTCTCCTTACACTTATTTTTTTTTAGCTTTACATTAAAATTAAAGCTATGTTTAAAAAAGTACTAATTTCTTTTGTTCTTGTATTTTCTATAATTGTCGCTAATGCTCAGGTTGGTGATTGGATAGCTGCTAACCCTGGACTTGGTATAGACGTAGCTGTTGATCCTTTTAACGATAGCTATACTTGCGGTCAAATTGTTGGCGCTAATAATCAAATTGGCTCCTCTGTTATTACTAGCAATGGTTTACAAGATGTTGTGGTACAAAAATATGCTTCAAATGGAGCCTTGTTATGGGTGAGTCATTTTGGAGGTGCTGGTAGTGATTATTCTTCTAAAATTGTTTTTGATGGTGTTAATGCTGTTTGGGTAGTAGGTCACTTTCAACAAACAATGACAGTTGGTGCTTTTACACTCGTATCCAGCGGTGGATCAGATGTTTTTATCGTGAAATTAGATGCAAGTAATGGTGCGATTTTAATGGCTAAAAAAGGAGGGGGGAGTACCAATGATTACGCCATGGACTTGTGTCTTGGCTCAAATGGAAATTTGTTTTTCTCGGGGAATTACAATGGTGCTTTCATTTTTCCTGGTGCGAATATTAATTCTGTTGGCAATGGTCACGCGTTTCTATTGGAATTAGATTTAGCAGGAGTTCCAGTGCAATCTTTTGGTATAACGGGCGGAGTTTCTATTTGGACGCATACGGTCGATGTAAACGGTAATATTTTCATAGGTGGTTTTTCAACTTCCGCAAACATTGGATTTAATGGATCCGCCCAATCAATGAATGGTCAGAATCACTTTATCGCCAAATTCGATGCAATGGGTGTTTTTCAGTCTAATACGCTCTCCCTATTTAACGGTGAGATTTATGGACTATCTGCCGACTCAACAGGAAGTATTTATTTCACAGGAAATTTCGATTCTCAAGCGAGTTTTGGCCCAATTTCTTTAGTGAATGGCGCAAATGATAACGCACTCCTAGTTAAGATAAATAATAATGGAAATTATTCATGGGCAAAATCCTTTGGCGGTAACGGAAACGATCAGGGCTATGATTTGAAATGCAAAAGTAATACAGAGTTATTGTTAACAGGCGTTTATACTGGAAATGTCACTTTCGGCTCAATTCCATTATCTGGCGGTTCGAATTTCAGGGCGTATTTAGCTGAAATTGATACAAGTGGTCAGGTGTCAATGGTTACTTCTGGTGGGTCTGCTTCAACTGTTATTGCGAATTCACTAACATTTTCTGGAAATGGTATTTATTTATCAGGTTCTGCCTATGGCAATATGAACATGGCAGGACTATCCTCTTTTGTTTCAGAATCCTTTTTAGTAAAAATAGCCGGGAATTCGAATGCAATTACAGGAAAAGTATTTCAAGACGTAAATAATAATGCCTTAATGGATCTTACTGAAGTAGGCTTGCCAAACGTTCTGGTACAGGTAAGTAATGGTTCATTTCAAGCCTTATCCGCAAACAATGGTTACTATGAAGTATATGCAAATGCGGGCACTTATGGGGTGAATATACCAAATATTCCGTTGTATCATACACTTACCACCCCACCACCTCAAAATGCCACATTTGTTGGTTTGGGTAATGTGGATTCATTAAATTATTTCGGTCTTCTTCCTACTCCCAATATGCCTGATTTACGTGTGACTCTTACTCCAACGACCGCTCCGAAAGCAGGATACGTTCTCGGTTATATGTTATCCTACAAAAATGTTGGTACGGTCGCACAAAATGCTACAGTGATATTTACGCCTCCTGCAGGTATTAACTTTTTATCTGCCTCACCTGCACCAACTGTTCAAATCGCCAACAATGTGCAGTGGCAATTAGGTATTTTACAACCTGGACAACAAGGTGATATTTTCATTCAATTTAACATTCCTGTTGGAACTTCTATAGGTTATCCTCTCGCATCTCAGGTTCAAATCACCCCTGTTGTAGGTGATTTAACTGTGAACGATAATGTTTCTGTGAATCAAATTCAGGTTGTTGGCCCTTACGATCCAAATATAAAGTTGGTTGATAAAGACACCCTCTACAATGTCTCTAGCGCTGATTGGTTAGAATATACCGTTCATTTTCAAAATGTTGGAAACGATACCGCCTACAATGTTGTAATTATTGATACCCTTTCCTCATTTTTAGATTTAGCTTCCTTTGAACTTTTAGCGATGAGCCATCAAGCACTTGAAGTGAACTTTGAGGGACAAATAATGACCTTACGCTTTAATCAAATAATGTTGCCAGATAGTTCCACCAACCAAGTTGCTTCGAATGGATTTGTGAAATTTAGGTTAAAACATCCTGCCTCATTTCCTTTCCTTTCCGAAATTAACAATTTCGTCGATATTTACTTTGACTTTAACGACGCTATTCGCACAAATACTGCCACCACCGTTCATTTAGATTCTTCGCTTTCTCAAATTTTGATAGTGGAACAAAAAGATGATTTGACCATTTTTCCTAATCCTACTAGCGCTGATTTAACTATTAAATTAGCCAAATCGCTAAGTGAATCTAAGCAAGTCATTTTAACGGATTTGAGTGGAAGGATTCACCTCGTAGAAACAATGCTCGATCAAGAAACTACCATAAATACCTCCTTGCTGAAACCTGGTTTTTATATCGTTCAAGTGAAGAGCGGAAGTTCTCAGTGGAGTGCAAGATTTGTTAAGATATAAGTTGGTTTTCTAAATGTAGGTTTTTTGAATATTCTTTTTTAGCGCCAATTCCATCACCTTTTATGAAGTATTTTCTATTTTTATTGCTGTTCATATCAAATAACTCATTTGGACAAATATTCGCTAAAAGAAAGTCCGTTTTTTTGGAAATTGCCGGAAGTGGTGGCATGGGATCGATTAACTATGAAAAACTACTTTGTAAGAAAAACAACATCGAATATACTGGGAGATTAGGATTCAGTATTGCACCAATTGATAAAAATAATGGAATAGGTCTCGTTTTCCCTTTCATGCTAAATTCCTTGATAGGTAATCATTCGCATAAATTAGAACTGGGCATAGGACAAGGGCTTACCGTGACCACAAAAGGAAGTTTATTTCTTTTGACCATTCCAACAATCGGCTATCGGTATCAGAATGAGACAAAAAATATGTTTTATCGGGTGACCTATACGCCATTAATTTCATACCTGTTTGATTTTCAGGTGCAGCAATGGGCGGGGATAAGTATTGGCTATACCTTAAATAATAAAGCGAAATGCAGAATAAATTTATTATCAGCTTTTTCTTAATCTTATGCTGTTCTTGTAACAAAGAACGCTTTTTTGATGGTCCGGATTTCTATCACGATGATTTTGAATCCTATTTTGAATTAGGTGAATTACTTTCGTATGAGGACATAAATTGGTCATTCACCCAATTGACTCGTGACGGAAATAACATTATTGTAGATACGAATAATGTGCATTCAGGCAATAAATCATTAAAATTCACTGCGCTTAAATCTGATGTTCAACAGCTGTCTAAATGCAGTTTGGCAAAACAAAATATGGCTTTTTGGGAAGGAGAAACGCTTAGGATTTCTACTTGGTACTTTATCGAAGGAACCAATTCCCTCGACTGGTTATTTCTGTGCGACATGGAGGAACAAGCCTTTATCGGAGCTGGTCCAGGTATGCGTCTTGCCCTGGTAAATAATCAATTGAGAGTGGAATATAAATTCAATGAAAAAGATATTTTACAAGCCATTGGACAAGAAATAGACTTTCCAAGAAATCAATGGGTCGAACTAATATGGGAAGTAAAGCTATCTCAGAAAAATAAAGGAACCGTTAAACTTTGGCAAAATGGGCAGTTAATTATTGATGGCAATAATAAAAGAACCCTTCCTAAAGATGTTTTATATTCATTGCAAGGCACCAAAGGAATGTATAGCAGTATTGAAATAGGAATCACAGCAAATTCCCGCGACAACGATTTAACTATGTGGGCAGACGATATTACGATTGAAAGGATAAAATAAATAGTTCAATTACTATTTTTTATGAATTCAATAGCAAAAAATTAGTGCGATTTTTAGCCGAATATCCACTAAATATCTTCCAATGAGAAATGATTTATTCGTTATTTTGATTTAAGACAAAAAGACAAATGAAATAAGGTCCGTTTTTTTATCCTTCAATTTGAAAAAAATAATTAATTTTAAGATGTCATTTAAATAAAATAAATTTTTTAAATACTATGTACAACGAACAAATAAAAAGTCTCATCGATCTTGCTTTGGCAGATGGCGAGTTAACAGAAAAAGAAAAACAAATTCTGTTTAAAAAAGCCGAAGCTGCTGGAATTGATCTTGATGAATTCGAAATGGTACTAGAAGCAAGGCTTTTTGAAAAGCAAAAAAGTAATAAACCAGAAACGGCCGCTCCAAAATCTAACAAATTAGGAGATGTAAAAAAATGTCCGGCTTGTGGAGCAATAGCAGAGACTTTTGCTACTAAATGCCAAGATTGTGGAACAGAATTTAGAAATGTTGAGGCTTCTCAAAATATTATCAAGTTTTTCGAAAAACTGGATGAAGTTGAATCCAATCGAAAAGATAGTGTTTACAATAATGCTAATGACAGCAGTAATGTGAGTGTTGGTACTCTTATTAAATGGCTTTTTTTTTATTGGATACTTTTACCAATGAAAATTATAAATTTTTTCTTGGATAAAACTAAGTCTCCGAATTGGTCAACAACTGATTCTCGTAAAGAAGAATTAATAATAAATTTTCCAGTTCCTGCATCACGTGAGGAAATATTGGAATTTATGAACTTGGCTTCAAGTAAAATTTACGCCAACACCTATTTTAATCTCTTTTCAGAAGAATCAAAGTATAAAGGCGCTTGGAATAAAATATGGTTGCAAAAGATAGAGCAAATTCATTCAAAAGCATCTATTGCAATGAAAAATGATAAAAATTCATTTGATGATGTAAATAATATTACAGTAAACGCTCGCTTAACTATTAAAAACAACACCACTAAAGTTATTCACGTTGCCATAGCTTTTTCAGTAGTAGTTCTAGCAATAGTAATTACGGGAATGATAATGAATTAATTTATTTAAACACTTAGCTAAACGGGGGTGCTTATTTCAGTTAAAAGTGATTTTTTTAAAGAAGAATGTTTTAAATAAAAAAAAAACCAACAATATTTACTAAGATATACTCGCAATTAGTGCTTGAATTTATAGTTGAATAACAAAGTTTGATATGAAAATCAAGTTTATCTTATTAAGTCTCCTTGTCATAGTATCGCTCATTTTTACCAGCTGTGATAATAAAGACAAAAAAGTGGAAGAGCTCTCCAAATTTCCAAAAAAAGTTTCACCAGATACAACAATATCAAATATTGTTTATGATTGGAATCAGGCCATAAATTCAAGAGATGTTGGGAAACTTTCTAGCTTGTATTCCAATACAATTTTTTATTTTGGTTCAGTCAAAGACAAAAATACATGTATAGAAAATATTTTAGCACTATTCAAGAAGTATCCTGACTATTATCAGCAAGTATTTGGAGGGATTCAAATTGAAAAAATTAGTGAAAGTGAGTTCAAGTTTTCATTTGTTAAAAGAGTAACCTATAATTTAAAAACAGAAGATTATCCCTCCTATATTTTTATTTCAAAGGAACAAGAAACTTGGAAAATCACTAAAATAGGCGACTTAGTTACCGATAAAAACATGGCTAAAGGAAAAGAAGTGAATATTCCCAAAAATGCAATAAAAGGAGATTATAACGGTGACGGTATCCTTGATTATGCTTGGTTGGTTCCTCCTAAACTAGATAAAGAGGGAATGGATTGTATAGGAGATTGCTTTTCGTTTATCGAATTTTCTGATCCTGAAATCCAAAGAATCAAAGTGAAAAATTGTATTTCTGGCACTCCTGATAATTTAGGAGACTTAAATAGGGATGGAACAGATGAAATTGGAATTTCTCCAGGCTGGTTTCAAAGTTGTTGGAGTAATTACTACGTTTGGACATTTAGCAGCAATCAATGGGTTTTTGCTGTTCAGCCGTTTCCAACTCATTGTGATCAATGGCGTGAAGGTATAGCTCCAATAGAAATTGATTATAATCGGAGTAATTATGTTACAATTACATATAGTGAATACACCAACAATGCTATTGAAACGAAAAAAAAGTCAGTTCTGATAAAATGATATTTTATTTCTCATAATATTATTTCTTGATGTAATTAATCTGCTGATAAATATGGTTTCCTAAATTAGTTCATCCTAAAAATAAGCTTAGAAGTGCGTTTTTGATTTTAATTTTAATTATATTTGAAACAATAATTACAAACAGTTAATAAATACTAGTCATTTAATGTAAAACCAACTAAATATTATGTATAGCGAAAAAATTGAAAATTTGATCAACTTTGCTTTGTCTGATGGAGAATTGACAGAAAAGGAAAAGCAAATTCTTTTCAAAAAAGCAGAGGAGGAAGGCATTGACCTTGACGAATTTGAAATGGTGCTTGATGCAAAATTACATGACAAACAGCAAAGTATGAAACATTCCGCTCCAACCGAACAGGAAGCCCCTGCCCCACCTCCACCACCCCCTGTCGCTGCACCAACGCCACCGGCTCCAGCCCCAGCGCAAGAGGCTGCGCCGAAATCGAATAAATACGGAGATTTGAAAAAATGTCCTTCGTGTGGATCACAAGTTGGTGCGATGGACGCCATCTGCAGCGGTTGCGGTCAAGAGTTTATGAATGTAGATTCGGTAGGTTCTGTCCAACGACTCCATGCCGAATTAACCCGCGCAGAGGAGGAAGAACGAAACAGGCCCAAGGAACAGGCTTCAGGCATTCGCTCCCTCACCAGCCTTATTCAAAGGGATAATGACCCCATGGAAGCCATGAATTTGCAACGTCGAATTTTTCAACGTAAAGCCTCTGTATTATCAACCTTTCCCGTGCCAAACTCGAAAGCAGACATCATTGAATTTATGTCCATGGCTGTAGCGGAAGGAAGTAAAAAAATTGGTTTATTCTCTACGGCACGAGCCTCAGGAGAGGGAGATTACATCAAGGCATGGCGAACCAAAGCGGAACAAGTGGTGATGAAAGCAAGGTTTAGCCTTCGAGAGGACAAAGCCTTATTGGAGGAATTAAATTATTATGCTAAACAATTAGAAATTAAATAACTATGGGACTTTTTGGAAAGAAAGAAGAGGGCGGATTTATGGATGTCATCCGTTGCGACGAACAAGAATACCTAGTTTGGAAATGGCGCCCATCAGGAGAAGCTAATTCAACAAATAAAGAAAATTCCATTCGATTTGGAAGTAGTCTTCGCGTAAAAGATGGTGAAATGGCTGTTTTTGTTTATCAACAAAAAGACGGTTCAATGCAAGATTATATCGTTGGACCCTATGATCAAACAATAAAAACTGCCAACTTTCCTATACTTACTGGCATCGTAGGTGCTGCTTTTGGTGGAGCTTCGCCTTTTCAAGCAGAAATTTATTTTATTAATCTTTCAGGAAATATTCAAGTGAAATTTGGTATTCCTTACTTTGATGTATTTGATCCAAGATTTTTAGATTTTGCTGTTCCTATGGCTGCACGAGGCACAATTACATTTAACCTCACAGATTACAAATCGTTTATTAAACTCAATCGCTTAATTAATTTCGAATTAGATGATTTTAATAAGCAAATTAAAGATGCGGTAACTAAGTATGTGAAAAGTGTAATTACTAATCTTCCTTCTGAAGTCGGAATGCCCGTTTTGCAAATAGAACGGAAAATTCTTGATATTAATGATTTAATTGCAGCAAAACTTAAAGAAAGATTGGAGTCAGATTTTGGTGTAAATATGAAAGGCTTTGACCTTGCTTCTATAGATGTTGATAAGGAAAGCGATGGATATGCAGAGTTAAGAAAAGTTACCGCTGAGCAAACAACAAAAACAACGGCTGCTCAAACAGATGTTAGCATAAAAAACATGGAAGATATGCAAAGCATCAATGCCGGAAACATGGAGGAAACGCTGAGAATTCAACGAGAGGAAGCACAGAGAGCTCAAAAACTTCAAACAGAATCTAATTTTATGGGAGTTCATGCACTTAACCAACAAACAGAAGTGTTAAAAGCAGGCGCCGAAAGTTTAGGTCAAATGGGGAATAGTGGTGACGGTGGAGGAGGAGGGATGAATCCTGCAGGAATGATGACAGGGATGATGATGGGAGGTGCGATGGGTAATCAAATGGCTGGAATGATGAATAATATGGGTCAAAATATGAACCAACAACAAAATACACCACCACCACCACCACAAATTCAATACAGTGTTTCGGTAAACGGTCAAACAGCTGGACCATTTGATATGCAACAGTTACAGCAAATGGTTATTAATGGACAACTTCAGAAAAATACGCATGTGTGGAAACAAGGCATGGGAGCATGGGAAATAGCAGGAAATGTCCAAGAACTTAGTTCATTATTTGCGGCAGTTCCACCACCACCGCCGCCTCCTATGCCATAAGGATTAAATTATTATTGATAAAAAGTGGAGTCCAGCACCCACTTAGTTACTGAGCTGAAATGGCTGAGAGGAGCGAAAAAAAAAACGGGGCGAATCCTGAAAGCCAGAGAGTAGGGAAAATGAAAATTTATAAAATAATGAATATGAAAAACGAAAAATCAATTGGAAACAAAATTATTGTGAATCTATCAATGTTCCTTGTGTTGATAGCTATTAATTTTTTACCGATAGCTATTTTTTTAAGGGAAGGAATAAAAGCTGCTTTAAAATTAGACTTTAGTGCCCTTCAAGATGCGGATAATAAGATGTATATTACTCTTATTTTATTAAACACAGTTTTTGCAATTTCTATTTTTACTGTCTCAGCATTAAAAACTAGTACTACTAAGTTTTGGGCATATATGGCACTTGCCGATGCTGCATGGTGGATTTATTGTATGGTTGGTTAATTATTAGTTAGATAAATGGATGAAGGTAATTTTTTCTCAATCAATCGATTGGTTGAGTTCGGTATGGGCATAGCTGTTGCACAGCAAATGGTAAATACAATGAATAGTGCTATTTCAAACATGACTATTCCTGGTGCAATGAATTCGATGCAAAATGCAACACCACAGTTTTATTATGCCATGATTGACGGGCTTCAAGCTGGACCTTTTTCGGAACAGGAATTGTCACGTTTAATTTTAGAGAAAAAAATCATAAAGGAAACTTATATTTGGAAACCTGGTTTGCCAAAATGGGAATTGGCTGAAAAACTTCCCGAAATTATAAAAATAGTAGCATTAGCTCCACCACCTTTTCAACAAAATATAGAATCATGAAAATAAATTTTGTACAAAGCATAATTGCTATAGCATTAAGTTTACTTATCGCTTTTGGATTATATAGTTTTCACAATGGTGAAAATAAAATTCTATTAAGCGTGGGCTGTTTTGTTTTTCTATGTGCTACATTATTAATAGCAATTGGTGTAAGTTTTGAACTACCAAGAACTACCACCAATATTAAAGTTGTTTCAGGAGTCTTCTTTGTAATTGCATTAGTAAGTAACCTAATATTTACATTTATTCTTTTTTCTCCGCCCATCTACGTTATTACTAATGGAATATTACTTTTAGTTTTTATTCTTATTGTTTATTCAATTAATAAAGCACAACAATAAGTCTGATCACTATTAATAATGACCAATAGGATTAAGTCTAGTAAATTAGTTAGAGTATCTATATTGGTTCATACACCTAATAAGTATTAAAGTAGAATAGGTCTAAAAAAACAATCAAAAAATAAATAAATAATTATTTGAAATAATAATTATTTATTTATTTTTGTGGTGTGTTAGTGGAGTCCAGAAACCACTTCGTAAATACGAAATCAAACGGCCTTCCTTGATAGGTAATTAAGGGGCGAAATCTGAAAAGCCTTAAGAGTAGGAGAAAAAATAAATTTATAATGAAAAAATTATCATCAATTTTAACTGCAGTTTTATTTGCTTCTTTTATTTTAACAAGTTGCGGAGATAAATCAGAAGCTGCTGAAACAACTGCAACTGAATCCACTACTGATGTTGCACCTGCTCCTGAAACTACGGAAGCTCCTGAAACTACTGAAGCTCCTGAAACTACTGAAGCTCCTGAAGCTGCAGAAGCATCTAGCGATTTTGATTGTGACGAATTCATTACTGAATATGAAAGTTTTGTAACTAAGTATATTGCGTTATTGAAAAAACAAAAGGCGAATCCAAGTGATATGTCGGTTATGACTGATGCAGCTGCAATGATGACAGAAGAATCTAACATGAAAGCTGATGCAAAAAATTGTACAGATCCAAAATACGTATCTAAATTGGCTGCGTTAGCACAAAAAATTGCCAAAGCAGCAATGTAATATAAAATAAAACATAAGTAAACCCATAACTTTTATAGTTATGGGTTTTTTTATTTAACTAATCTCAAGTCAGTAACTTTCCAAATTCAATATCTTCATTTTCTTTTTGCAGATTATAAATTCATTATTATTTTACAGAGGACTTAGAGAGTTTCTCATAAATCAAATATTTTTAGAAAAAGCACATGTAATATAAAGTAGCTTTTGAAATCGTTTAGCTAGCTTATTGATTTATCACTTATATAATGAAACCTACCAACTAATTTGCTATTAAATATATGGCATGTTCAATTGATTATGAATTGGATAGTTAATTAAAATAGCTCATTCAGACAGACAAAGCCAGTATTAAACAGCCTTAAATAAGCTTGATCAATTGGGTTATTAATTGAGTATAATTATTTTTTAAGACTTAAATGGATGACATAAAAAAAAAAAATAAAAAAAATTTGATTTTATAATTTTATTCTTAACTTTGTTCCGTGTTAGTGGAGTCCAGAAACCACTTCGTCTTGACGAAATCAAACGGTCTACCTTGATAGGTTTATCAAGGGGCGTATTCTGAAAAGCCTTAAGAGTAGGAAAAAAAAATATATTTACAATGAAAAAATTATTATCAATTTTCACTGCAGTATTGTTCGCTTCTTTTATTATGACTAGCTGTTCAGGTGCTTCTGCTGAAGCTTCTGGTGATGCTTCTGCTGAGGCTACTGCTGATGCTTCTGGTGATGCTTCTGGTGATGCTTCTGCTGAGGCTACTGCTGATGCTACTGCTGATGCTACTGCTGATGTTGTTTCAACTTCTGATGCTAAAGCTAAAAAAGAAGAGCCTAAGAAAAAATAATAAAAAAATAAGCGTTAAGATCTTTAGTTATAGGAATAGCTTGGTTAATACCATATTTTTTCATTAGCTATTATTTTGTGGTTTTATATTTATCACAAATGATCTTAATCTAACCTAACTCCGTCATCCTCAATCGATGATGGAGTTAGATTTTTTTATTCTTTCTTTCTAAGTGATTGAATAAGTTTACTGTTTTAATAATAAGATTTTTTAGACCATCTTGTTTATTATTTTGCATTTAATACCTGGTATATTTAATTAATTGTCTTTCAATTTTGAAATAGTATTAATTTAAATTATAAAGCCAATTATTATTTTATTTCAGTATTTATTATTTAAATCATTTCCATCAACTGATGTTTGTTAGCATGTTAAGAACGAGTCCTTACCTGGCTCGTATTTTTTAGTTTGCAGTAGTTCATTATTGTATCTTTTTGCATTGTTTTTTTTAAAAATATGTTTTAATTCTTTTTATGAGTTATATGTATTTAATTTGCTATTATTCATAAATTGAATCGATTTAACTCTTTCCAAAAATGATGCCAAAACACTAGATCGCAAAATAAGTTTGATTCAATTGTTATTAATTTGTTATTAATTAATGTAATTAAGTTTTTTTGAAGTGCTAAAAACGAGCAGTGCTAATAACGATAAGTAAAGTTGGATGTCTTTTTTTGTCATTTTTGTGTATTGTAACTTATAATTTTTGGTTGGATTTTTATTTATTTTAATTATTTTTGTTAATATATAGTGGAGTCTAGAAACCACTAAGCCTCGGCAATAAAAAAAAAACAGTCCTCCTTGATGGGTTATCAAGGGGCGTATTCTGAAAAGCCTTAAGAGTAGGAATGTATAAACTAATTTTAATGAAAAAATTAACGACTATTATCGGAGCAACTTTGTTTGCTTCTTTGATTTTGACAAGTTGCGGTGGTTCCATCGAAAGTGATGCTAAGGCATATGCTGAATTAATGTGCAAGTCTCAAAAGGCTAAGGATCTTGCTGAGGTGACTAAAATAACTGAAGAAGCTACTAAAATGGATACAAAGTATACTTCAGAAGCTGATTTAAAAAGTTGGCGTGAAGCTGTAGCTAAAGAAATGGCAGCTGGTTGCAAATAATAATTTCTTAATTTTCTATGCCTAAACTCCTAATGTTTTATAAAGGAGTTTAGGCCTATTAGATAAAATAATTGATTTAAAAGGATTTTACATTTCGTATTTCTTTTCGTCAATTATATTTATTTTTCATTCTTTTTCTCGTTCACACAAATTTCATTTTTTATTAAATCGTTCATGCGCTGATCTATAAATTGTAGCCAGTTCGTTTACGATTAATGCGCTTGCTCCCCACAACCATTTGTCACCAATAGTAAAGCCAGGCACGGTTGTGTTTCCATTTCCTTTCACAAACTCGACTTCTCGGTATTGTATGGCGTTTTGTTTTGAGAACGTAGATAAGGAGCTGATGATTATTTCTTTAACTTCTCTTTCGTTTGCTACGAGTGTTGGTAACTTTTCATGAAGAATTACGAATGGATAAATATCAAAATTCGAAATAGGAATGTAAACTGGAGTAAGTTCCCCGATATATTCGCCAACGCTTATTGAAAGTCCGATTTCCTCTTCCGATTCCCTTCTTGCAGTACTTAATAAATCGAGGTCTCGTATGTCAACTTTTCCACCAGGAAATGCAATTTGCCCACTGTGTGCTCCGCTATATTTCGATCGTTCAATTAATACTAGGGAGATGTCATTTGTTTCTTCGATAACAATATGAATGGCAACGGCAGAAGGAAATGGATTTATTGCTCTGTGACGGACTTCACTAGAAACTTTTCTTCCTGATGGGAGGAGGGGGATGTGCGCAATTTCACCTGGTAATTGACTTTTCAAAATCTCAATAAAATGTTCTCTAAGCGACATTAATTCTTTATTTCAGGATTAAATGTAGCCATAAAAAGCGGAATGATACATTTACTTTTAGCAACTTTTATTCATTTTACTTAATTTTTACTTTTTGTAAATACCCCTAAAAATTTAGGGGGTATTGTTGAAAAATTGTTAATTATTTCATGATTGTATCTATTAATATTCCTAAATTTGTAAAAAAAATAGAAAAAAATGGCAACAAAACGATTAAATGCGTATCAAGATGTTTTGAATCGTGAACCGATAAACATCGATTACGAGGGAAAATTATCAGATT
>Ga0247836_1000787_pt1 | contig 56208 bp, 53 predicted proteins | sample LaCruzMarch2015__4_FD_187116 | JGI IMG/M metagenome (GOLD analysis project Ga0247836, IMG submission 187116) | Freshwater microbial communities from meromictic Lake La Cruz, Castile-La Mancha, Spain - LaCruzMarch2015_14m | ecosystem: Environmental > Aquatic > Freshwater > Lake | place: Spain... | reverse complement strand
CTCGACGGCCACTTTGGTTTTAAATTCCGTTGTGTGGTTCTTGCGTACATTTGCCATAGTTTAGTTTGCCTTTTTGTGTAAGGCTTTCTATCTTAACTGCTGGTCTAAAATATGGGGAGTATCATACTTGCGGTCAAATGACAAAAACCAAAAATCCATTGGGTTTCCTTGTTGTTTGGGGTTTGAGGTTAGCTAGGAGGACGTGCTGAGGAATTCGGGTTAAGCTATTTTCACCGAATTCCGCAAGACCGACAATCGATTACGGTTTTAGGATTGGGAATCCAACGGCTTGCCGTAATAGACGTAATCCAATTGCGCCAAGTCTAAGTCACCGGGGATTTCGCCTTCAGCAATCCCGCGCCAGTTCACCAGGTTACTGGGTGTAATTGGAGAACAAGACGGAAAAATTAACGTATTGCTTTGCGGTGGCTACAAGGACAGCCAAAGCAAAGATATTGAACAGGCCCAAATATATTGGAAGGAGTATCTAAAGCCATGACCAGCAATAGAACGATCAGTGGGGTCGAATAGCAATACCTCTGCGACCATCCCGAAGAAGTGGACGATTATGTCGCCATCCTCTTCGATGAATATGCGGAGAACAGCGATAACGCCGTCCTGCTGTCATCCATGCGGGTAATGAGCCGTGTGAAAGGCATTAGCAAAATCGCGGAAGCATCGGACTTAAGCCGGAAAGGTGTGCAAAAAGTACTATCGGAAAATGGCAACCCGCAATTTGGCACCGTCAAAGCTATGCTGGGGGCGATGAGCTTCCGCTTGGCTCCGCAAAATCTGCCAAACAAAAGCCCTAAGCCATAAAATAAAGGTAAGGCTTCAAGGTTTTAAACCGCCAGGGCTGTCGCCAAAGTCGCTGGTGCTCTACCACATAGATGACACTTACTCTGAACTAGATTGCCCCAAATAGTCATACATCACTGTACCGTATGGCAATGTCAAATCAGCAATAATGTGAATACAATTAATAATTTTACGGACTGGGAAATCAGCAACCGGGGCATTCACATGTGGAACTAAATGCAATCTAGCCGAACCTGTCCATGCGCCTTTAATATCTATATCAGTTAATCTGTACGCTATTAACTGGGCTATGGCTGGTGTTCCATCGAAATCAGGGATAATTTTTAGATTCACCTGTTTTTTGCTTAACTTTGCCAATATTTCAGCTCTTTGTGTAGGATTCTGGCATATGTTTGTATGCTTATACGTCATTGTTCCTATTGCCACTTGAATATTAGCGTATTCAAGAATGCCTGTAAGCGTATCATCGAACACAGCCAAAGTGGGCTTACCATTTTTCTTTGGAAACCCCCAGACCTCACGACCAGCCGCTATTGCTGGTTCATTGTCTAGGTACATTTGGGCTATGTAATTCACTGGCTCATCACTATATTTAGAAGGTATAATTACGCCTGATTCAGTATAATCACCAAGACCGGACGAATCTGGCATACGTATGAATTCATAAAGCACAGTATTTGATCCATCAGGCTCTAACGGCTCCGGCAACGCTTCTGAAATAGCTTCCGGGTCGGTCTCATAAATAACAATAAAATATTCACGATTAACAAATCGGAATGCTCCATTTGGATAAGATGGGGCTGCGGAAGGGATTGATGGTAAGTTTACGATGCTTTCGTGTCTCACGGATTTTCTCCTAGAGTATTTATTGTTTCTGGAACTGATTTTTTGACAGCAGAATTTTCTACTCTTGTAAAAATAACTTTACCTTGTAAAGAGTCGGGAGCCAACGCAGTATAGCTGCCTTCCAATACCGTAGGTTTGTGTTGGTCTTTTTCGCTCATGCGTGGCGTAAGGTAACAATAAGCTTGCACAAACTTACTTATTTTCTTTAGCTTATCTTCTTCGTTTCTTTCTATAAAATAAACGAAATGAACAACATTTTCATATTTTAACCTAAGAGCAAATGGAGCAATTTTATCTTGAATCCTCAGATCTGTTCCCCAATATAATGGCGATTTTATTGATTCCATCTCTCCACTAGGATCGCACACTTTATTTTCTTGACCAGAACTTTTATCGAACTGTTTTATTTTTTTACAAACATATTCTCGATGTCCAGAAATAAGCAAATTCTCGCCACCACTTGAGGTGATAGTACTATTACCTCCATGAGCAACCATGCCTTTATCATTTATTACCTTGTACTCCCAATACCCAACCACATCTATCCTTTTCTCTTCATCAACGTACTCAACAGAATAAACAACAACAAGAGCCGTTATAATTAACAAACTGATTAGTATAAAAATATTTCTAAGTTTTTTAGCTTTTTCTTGGTTTAGAATTTTTTTATTTTGCCATACCGATGAGTTGATTAGATTAATGACTTCCTTCTCGATTACCTGTCCATCCAGCAATTCGTGCATTTCTTGCATCCGATTCAATAGGGCTTCTGCATTAGCCAGCAACGGCCCTCCGGGCAGCAGGAACCCGGCAGCGTGTTCCGGGCTGGCGTTTTTCCAGTCGTGGGCTTGAGCTTTCAGGCGTTCGTGCAATTGCTTGTCGGACATGAAATCGTCAATCGCCTGCTTGGCTCTTGGCCATTGTTCCAGCAGGGCATCATGAGCAACCCGCACATGAGTCTCGCCGTTGTCGTGGCGGTATTGCACCAATAGCCGCTGGTCGGTGAACGATTTAATTAGGCTTCGCCCCGGATCGCCCTCTGGAAAATCGTTAAGCCTAACCGGACGTGCGGCAATTTTCCTATCGCCAGCTTGCCCGGCGGCGGTGAGCTTCCATAACAGCCGATTCAGGCTAGCGCGGGCGGAATCGTCGGGTATCTTTTGGAAGGTGCTTTCCGCATGGCGGCCAATCGCGCCGAGCAAACCGCCCACCTCCTCATAGCTGGCGAAGCGCATCTCCCGTGGCCCGCTCTCGGCGGCGATGTGGTGCAGGCGGTACAGCACAAACTCCAGCAACGGCAGTGCGTCTGTGCTGTCGCCAATATCCCTCAGCAGGCGGTCGGCCAAGCTGACACCTGCGGCGGTTTCCCAACCGTAACCCGCCAGCTCTGCCGGGCCTTTGATGATTTGGTCTAACGCGTTGGTATTCAAGGCCAGCAAGTTGAACTAAGGTACTCCCCATTGTCTAGACCAAAATCTCATAAGATTAAGATAGAAGCCGGTTGATAAAAATGGGTTGTTTCATCCTTTTCATAACGCCTGGCTAAATACACGTCAGCGGGTGTCCGATAGCCCAATGATTGGTGTAGCCGTTCATAGTTGTAAAAGTGGAAGAAATCCTTCAGTCCTAACCAAGTTTCCTGGACGGTGTGCCTATCCTGCAAATACACATGCTCATACTTGACCGTGCGCCACAACCGCTCGACAAAAATATTGTCCAGTGCCCGCCCGCGCCCGTCCATACTGATTTTGATGCCTTTGTCCAGCAGCGGCTGGGTGAAGCGGGGCGTGGTGAACTGCGAACCTTGGTCGGTGTTGAAGATGTCGCATTGCTGGCGTTCGGTTATAGTGCCGACGGCTTCAATGCAGAAATCCGCATCCAAGGTGGTGCTCAACGCCCAGCCCAGAATGTATCGGCTGTACCAGTCAATCACCGCCATCAGGTAGACAAAGCCTGATGCCAGCCGGATATAGGTAATGTCGGTGCTCCACACTTGGTCGCAACGGTCAATCACCAGCCCGCGCAACAGGTAGGGGTAGACCTTATGTTCCGGGTTCCGCTGGCTAGTATTGGGTTTCTGGTACACCGCCTCCAGCCCCATCTTCCGTAGCAAACGCCTGACCCGCTTGACGTTCACCCCATGCCCCAGATTGCGCAAATACGCCACCATTTTCAATACGCCATAACAGGGTGTCCGCGTGTATTGTTCGTCCAACAGCCGCATCAGCGCCAGGTTTTCCTGGCTTTCACCCGCCGGTTGGTAGTACAGGGTCGAACGGTTCAACCCCAGCAAGCCGCATTGATGACGGACGCTGAACTGCGGGTCTTGCGGGTCAATCCCTAGTTGCCTTGCCGCTAATGGCTGGCCGAGGATTTTTTTTTGAGCCAGTCCCGTTCGGCGATGAGCTGGCCTATCTGGCGGTGCAGCTCGTCAATGTCCTGCTGCTGGTTGTCCCGTGCCTTTTCCTTTTTGCCGCTGAAGGCTTCTGGAATCGCCGCTAATGCCTGCTTTTTCCAGAGGTTGATCTGGGTCGCGTGGACACCGTATTCGGTGGTCAGTTCGTTAACCGTTTTTTGTTGGCGGATCGCCTCGACGGCCACTTTGGTTTTAAATTCCGTTGTGTGGTTCTTGCGTACATTTGCCATAGTTTAGTTTGCCTTTTTGTGTAAGGCTTTCTATCTTAACTGCTGGTCTAAAATATGGGGAGTATCATACTTGCGGTCAAATGACAAAAACCAAAAATCCATTGGGTTTCCTTGTTGTTTGGGGTTTGAGGTTAGCTAGGAGGACGTGCTGAGGAATTCGGGTTAAGCTATTTTCACCGAATTCCGCAAGACCGACAATCGATTACGGTTTTAGGATTGGGAATCCAACGGCTTGCCGTAATAGACGTAATCCAATTGCGCCAAGTCTAAGTCACCGGGGATTTCGCCTTCAGCAATCCCGCGCCAGTTCACCTCGCCCAAATCGTAGCGTATTCCGGCGATGCCGACGGCCATTCGCCGTCCTTGGAATTCTGCAATACGGTGTTCGCTGAACTTGACCTTGATGATTTTCCAAGCCGGATCGTCTGGGATATATTCCACTGTTAAACAAGAATCGCCGCCTAGCAATTCATAAGGCCCGAAACCGCCTTCGTTGTGCCGGCCGTCGGAGGCAAAGGCGATTTTGATGGGATCACGGACAATAAAATCAATCAGCCAATCTTGTGCTTGTTTCAATTTGCTCGGGCCTTTAACGGCCTCTGTTGATGGGTCTATCCATTTGCTTTTTCCAAGTATGGGAGACAATCCATTATCTTTAGCACCCAAAAGGTAGTCCCATACATTTCCTGATACCTCAGTCAATGCCATATCCATATTATCGTGTAAGATATATAACTCGTCAGCCTCGATGCCATCAAGAGCACCGCCTGGTCTGGCTTGACAGCCATCACTTCCACGTACGATGTCTAGCCAGGCCAGTGGGAAGAATTGATGGCCTAGACGGAAGTGGCCTTCGGGTTGCGGGATGTCAATGGTAAAGTCATCCAGCTTAAGGTCAGCGAGTGGTTCCATGCCGTGGCGTTCTGGGTGGCGACGCAGCCATTGGAGGAATGCGTCGCCATAGTTGCCGAGGAATTTCGGGTCACGCCAGATGGCGGGCGGTTCGGCAATGGTTTCGCCTTCTAATAGCGGAAACCAAATCGCTTCGACCGAGGCCTCTGGATTACAAAGTGCATATTCAACCTCTTCAGGGTCATCTTCCACTTCTAGGATGGCAAAATCGGGCAGGTTATAATCAAATATTTGCAAGGCATTACTCGATTCCCCTTTATCAAAAATAATCACTGGCTTGAAGCATGTGTCCTTTAGCGCTTGCAATGCTTCTTTTGCTTTTTTTTGCGAGTTGTTAGTGTCGTCCGCACTCTCTATACAATGGACGCGTTGCTGTTTTCCAAACTGCCATTGGAACAACCGCTCTTCTGGTTGGAATAGTAATTTAGCTTTTCCGTATAGCAAAAACACTTTTGGCTGTGGTAAGACCAACAAGTCTTCGGCAATATTTGAAGTTGAAGTGATCATATTTAATTAATTGCTCTCCAATTTAACATTAGCATTTTTTCATTGACAATCATTTCTTCCCTTCTGGGGTCGCGTTGTAGATTTCGGACAGTACGGGTAAGGGGGGATTGCTACGAACGGCAGAATTTTTTAAGTTTCGCATTTTTTCAAACGGTAATCTTCCTGTTTCATATTTGCCTCCATGATTTTTAGCTCCCCGCAATGCCATCCTGAGCCAGGAATCGATTACCATGCAAATATCTTTCCATTGGTCTTCAGGGAATTCTTTGAATACTGATGGCATTAACGAATCAACTAAGCCATAAAAGTCTTCGCCATACTGTAATCTTCTTTCAACTACGACACGCTCTTTCTTAGCCTTATCCTCATCTACATTACTTCCCTTACGTCTGCGCCCACGACCTCCTTGCCCCCTTGCCAAGCCATTTTTTTTAGCAATGGGTTCGAATTTACGCAATGCTAAGCCGATAGTTGTTTTGCATTCTGCACCTTCGTCTAAACATTCGCTAGCTAGGTAAAGGTCGTCAAAAAACCGCGCGACGTTTGGACGGGAAGCTTCACCCCTTCCTGTTGGTTCTCCTTTTTTTCGTTCTTCAGATATGTAATACAGCTTCGAGAAAATAGCGAGGTAAACCCGGTCAGAGTTGGATTCTTGGTCTTTAAGCTTATACAGTTCCCCTAATATCCTTTCAAGAGCTTTAAGACTTGTTCCTTCTGCCCGTGATGACTCGCTTTCTTTGGCCAAGGCATTGGCCTCTTTACCCGTTTCATGCTGATATTTGGTAAAAAGTTTTGCCAAGCGCGATTTTCTGATTCTTTTATCACTAAACTCTCCCATCCAAAGATTTTTTAAATTAGTTTCAACTTGATCCATAACTTTTTCGGATTCCGATTTACATCGAATTTGAAATGCGCAGGCACACAAAATCTCGTAGGCGAAAAACAATGGCCAATACTTCTGATTTTGGAGCTTTGACCAGTTTTTAAGATCCAAATGACCATAATTAATTGCATTTGGCTGAGATTCATTTAATTGAGTAAAAAGTTGAATAATTCCCAACAATGTTTCGATCCGTTGATGGGTAGTCGGCATTGAAAGAAAACCTTCTAGCGGATCTATTTTGGCAACAGGGTCATCATAATTTCTTAATAAAATTATTTGTAGCAATTCTCGTATAGAAATGTGCAAACCGTTACAATCTATGTCCTTTAAGGTCGGGATGACAATGTCCCGAACAAATTTCCCATGTTCTTCGGAAACCTTCTTGGAAAATTCATCCGATAACCTTTCGGGTACATCCATGTTTAGGAATTTTGCAAGAGAGACGCTTTCTCTAGAGAGCTTCTTAGGCTCCAATAAAATTTTATTATGGAAACTGAGATAGCCGTCTTTAGGGTCTGCTGGGAAAAATAGCGCGAGAAGTTTTTTATCCTCCGACTCCCTCGCGCGTTCCTCTAGCTCTATACTAGATTCTATAGACATAGTTGAAATCGTTGTTATTGCAATATAAATGAGGCATGAAATTGCAATCATTGTAAACGACAACGAATAAAAACTACTAAACAGAAAATTTGCCCTACTTGGCTACAAAAAATATCTAAAAAACATTTGTAGCTTAACTGCATCGCAGTTGACGTTTTTTAATGATCTACAAATACCGGACACTTTTTTAGGCGGCCTTGGTGTAAAACTTCAGTTCAAATTCCATAGGCGTTTTATTAAGGTACTCCCCATTGTCTAGACCAAAATCTCATAAAATTAAGATAGCAGCCGGTTGATAAAAATGGGTTGTTTCATCCTTCTCATAACACTTCCCTAAATACACATCGGCCGGTGTCCGGTAGTCCAACGACTGATGTAGTCGTTCATGGTTGTAAAAGTTGAAGAAATCCCTCAACCCTAGCCAGGTTTCCTGGACGGTGTGCCTATCCTGCAAGTACACATGCTCATACTTGACCGTGCGCCAGAGCCGCTCGACAAAAATATTGTCCAATGCCCGCCCGCGCCCGTCCATACTGATTTTGATGCCTTTGTCCAGCAACGGCTGGGTAAAGCGGGGCGTAGTGAACTGCGAACCCTGGTCGGTGTTGAAGATTTCGCATTGCTGGCGTTCGGTTATAGTGCCGACGGCTTCAATGCAGAAATCCGCATCCAAGGTGGTGCTCAGCGCCCAGCCCAGGACGTACCGGCTGTACCAGTCAATCACGGCCATCAGGTAAACAAAGCCCGATGCCAGCCGGATATAGGTGATATCGGTGCTCCACACTTGGTCGCAACGGTCAATCACCAGACCACGCAACAAGTAGGGGTAGACCTTATGTTCCGGGTTCCGCTGGCTGGTGTTGGGTTTCTGGTACACCGCCTCCAGCCCCATTATCCGCAGCAAACGCCTGACCCGCTTGGCGTTCACTCTATGCCCCAGGTTGCGCAAATACGCCACCATTTTCAATACGCCATAACAGGGTGTCCGGGTGTATTGTTCGTCCAGAAGCCGCATCAGAACTGGGTTTTCCTCCCTTTCACCGATAGCTTGGTAGTACAGCGACGAGCGGTTCAGTCCCGGCAGGCCGCATTGATGACGGAGGCTGAATTGCGGGTCTTGTGGGTCAAGCCAGCGTTGCCTTGCCGTTAACGGCTGGCCGAGGACTTTTTTTTGAGCCAGTCCCGTTCGGCGATGAGCTGGCCTATCTGGCGGTGCAGCTCGTCAATGTCCTGCTGTGGGTTGTCCCGTGCCTTTTCCTTTTTGCCGCTGAAGGCTTCTGGAATCACCGCCAACGCCTGCTTTTTCCAGAGGTTGATCTGGGTGGCGTGGACGCCGTATTCTGTAGTCAGTTCGTTAACCGTTTTTTGTTGGCGGGTCGCCTCAACGGCCACTTTGGTTTTAAATTCCGTTGTGTGGTTTTTGCGTACATTGGCCATAGTTTAGTTTGCCTTTTGGGTAAGGCTTTCTATCTTAACTGGTGGTCTAAAATATGGGGAGTATCATATATAACCTAATATAGAATGTGAGCGTCTCCCGTTTTTAAAGGCAAAATAATTAATGACACTTAAGGAATCGCTGAACAAATCCGCTGAAATGAGATAATAGCCCCATCCATCCTCCTGACAGATAGCCGCCCATGCGCCAGACCAGCTTCGCCGACCTCGACTACGACCATAAAAAACGCCAAACCCGCCGTGAGTTGTTCCTCGCGGAAATGGAAAAAGCCGTGCCATGGGCGTTGCTGCTAGAGCCGCTGGTGCCGCATTACCCCACGTCAGGCCGCCGTGGCCGCTAGCCGATGCCCTTGCTGGCAATGCTGCGTATCCACTGTATGCAGCAATGGTTCAGCTTTTCCGACCGCCAGATGGAAGATGCGGTCTATGAAATCGAGAGCGTGCGGCGCTTCGCGGGCTTTGGCGGAGTCACTGACGCGTTGCCGGACGAGACCACTATCCTCAACTTCCGGCATTTCCTCGAAGACAACGGCCTCACCACCGTGCTGCTGGAGACGATCAACGCCCACCAAGAACCAGGACAAAGCTCGCGATCCTGACATGCACTCCACCCAAAAAGGTAATCAGTGGTATTTTGGGATGAAAATCCAAATCGGCGCCGCCGTCAACTCCGGCGCGGTACACAGCGTCACCGTGACACCGCCGACATCACCGAACTGCCCAACTTGCTGCGCAGGGACGACGAAGTCATATTCGGCGACGCCGGCTACACCAGCGACGAATACAAGCGCGGCGCCCGCCACTTGGGGATGCGCTGGTGGGTCAACGACTACCCGCAAGGGGCACTAGAAACGCAAACCGAACAAGACCTGTCTTCTAAGCAGAAAAGGCGCAACCGCAAGCAATCCTCGGTGCGGACAAGGGTGGAACACATCTTCCGCATTATCAAATGCCAGTTCGGCTTCCGCAAGACCCGCTACCGGAGCTTGGCGAAGAACGCCTCGCAGGTCAACTTGCTGGTTGGACTAGCCAACCTGTACCTGCTCAGGAGGCCATTGGTCGCCGCTTAGGGATAAATCCGCCTAAAGTCGGCGGAAAACCAGACAAGCCGCCTGAAACAGTAGGTCAAATGGTGTCCGAAATTTAAAAAATGTGGAATCTATCGGTCTAGATGGGAATCGACGATTTGTTTAGCGATTCCTTAACTTTTGCTCATCTTTAGCCCTAAACCGTTCCCAATTTAGTTATTCGTATTCAGGCTTCGGAATACAGCGACTTTTATATTGGGTTTTGTAGCAACTCCACGGTCGATTTAAACGCTCTTCACTATCTCAAATAGCTTTTTTGTTGCCATATCATTCACATGGCTATAATCCAACATTATTTCACTCAGCGAGTGTTCATCCAAGCTTTTGTCTTTAGCAGCCTTGTCTACCGTCTTGATAAAAGTGCTTCGTTTGCCATTCAACGCTTCAATTCCTGCCGCCACAAATGCTAATTTATCCAATTCATGATCAAATCGGTGTTGTATTGATGCCATGCTGCCTTGGTTAGCCATTTTTTGTTCAGCATATATTAAACGACTGGATTCCAAGCGTTCGAATGCTAGCTTTTCAGCCATTAACTTGCCATTAATAATCATTATGATGCTTTTTTTTTTCGCGTCGTATTCATCTGGATCACCCAATACTTTTAGCAGTAAGGCGAATAAATCAATCGAAAAAAGCAAGAGCGTTAATAAACGCTCCCAAAAGCGCACGTTAGCATTTTCCTTTTTCAATTGATCCAACTTGTTCGTCATTGTTAAAAAATCCATTACATCGTGCGTACCTAAAAGAGCCAGCTTTTCATCCCGTTCTTTGATCAAGCCTTTTCGTTCTGTGTCTTTGGCAGTGATCTGCTGCATGTTGATTTCCATAGTGCGGGCAAGTTGTTCCTTATTTGAATTGAGCTTTGCTTGTCGTAACGCTTGATTATTCTGGCGCTCTGTTGCCAACTGCCCGTTCAAATCGGTAATACGTTGTTCTAGGCTATCAACGCGCAGTCGCATCGCCCGTGCTATCGGGCCATCGCCAATTTTTCCATTTTTGCCTGCAATCTCATCTGCTAATTCATGCTGTGCCGTTTCTAAATCCTTTTTGGCTTGAGTGAGCTGCCCCAACAGGTTTGTTTCCATATCCGTCATTGTGCTGGCTGATAGTTCTGGTGATTGCATTTCAGCATTCTTTGTATTCAGCTCTTCAATACTGTCCGAAAAAGTTTTAATCTCTACATCATATTTTGATTTTATTGTATTAAATTCAGTTTGTTGATCTAACCATACCTTGCGCTCAATGTTTGGGCTAAATAATGCCAACACTAATGGTTGAGCGACGACATAGGACATAAAGCCCGCCAAGATAATCCGCAACAGAACAGACACTGAAAACAAATCTTTGAGAGGTTGCTGGGTTTTTTTCAAGGTGATAATTAAGTAGCGGTCAAAATTGAGTACCACTAAACTCCACAGTAACCCGATAATGATCGCAATATAATAGGATTGGAATATTGTATGGACAAAGTAGCTGCCGGAAATAAAGGCAAACAATGCTGGAGTTAGCACTAAACCCCCTAAGATTCGGTACTTGATGTGAGTCGTACGATCACAGCTTTTTAACAATTGGCTATCACAACCAGCGCACCAAATAAAAAAAATTTGTACCCAATTGAACAGCTCTTCATTTTTATTCTCAGTGTTGTTCATAACGCTAATCCTGATGTAATAGTGATGGTCAATTATCTTTTTTGTTCAATTCTCTTATTGCTAAAAGTATCCCCTGTATCAGCAGAGTACGTCCTTAAACACGCACGGAAACCGTTCAGTAGTTCATCGATAGTATCCATATAATTTCTGATTTGGTTGCTGACCGATTTTTTTGCTGGTTCGTATAACACTGGAAAGTCTTTATAAGTTTCCACTTCTTGTAAATGCGGCAGCATTTTTTTCATGACCGTACTCCGGCTCTCAAGAATATTACTGTCCATTTCATCAATTTTAGCGGTGACAAAATGAGTCAAGCTCGTCACTAAATCGATCCTGGTTGCCGCAATAAGTGTCTCCCCTTCAGCTCGAGCCATTTCCATCTTGATTTTGAAATAGATGTCCATCATCTGGTCTTTTTTGGATGCCAAGCTACGAATTCGCTCCACTGTTATTTGCTGCTGGGCACTTTCTAATTCAGTGGGGAATAAGCGCTTCGCTAAACCAGGTGATTGATTTAATTCACTGGCTAATAATTGGAACACGTGATCGTCTTCTGCGATTACCGAAGCACGAATAGCATCGGCTATTTTTTCCATATCGTGCGAGTAACCACTGTACAGTTGAACTTCATTATCCATGGTAAATTCCTCTCATTGAGTTTGAATGGGGGTAAAGTAGTCATTACAACGGTTTTGTCGCAAATATCCCAAAATTGGGAGATTATTCGGTAATTTTCGTTGCCAGAAGATAGTAGCTATAGTTTTAGAACTTTAATATGTGACAAATTAGCGATAGCTTTTTGGGAGAAATGCCTTAACCATCCCTTCGATATAGGTGAATAGCCTAATATTAGTGGGGTAGGCAGCCAATGTGCGGAAAAGTGAAAGTTTGAATACGGTTAAGGATGTGAGGCACACGATTAACCACAAATATGATTTATATTTAAAAATCATATGCTTACGAAAAATCACGTTGAGTTAATTTAAAAATATTATATCAATCAATAGCTTGAATTACACTGAATTAGCTCTTTGGTAATTTTCGAGGCTGTTCATGCTCGATTTGTGCTTAACGCAACTCTAATTATTGATGAGCTTACTTTTATGTTGACGAAGATAAACGTTATATAAAAATCAATACTTCGGACAGATTTTAGCCAGCCAGAACCCCGAAGTTACAGAGCCCGGCATAGGCTGGCGATGATTTAATCAAATTCAGGTCAATGGCAAAGCTGCAAGAAATGCGCTCAATAAATAAGGCATTGAAAAATCGGGTTTTCCAACTGGCGACCGAAATGGGTTTCCGCTGGGGCAACTGTTGCCTGTAGTGCCATTTGATCAGGTTCAAGGCGGTGAAACAGGCGTTGAAATGGCTGTGCAGGGCCGCTTCCGAGCGTGCCTGGCACCAGAACAGGAACTCGATCTGGAAGCGGGCTTGGTAATAGCGGTGGAGGGTCATGGCTTCCAATTCCGTGTCGGTGGAAAACAATACGGCATAACCGTTGTTCCTCAGCAAATAGACCATCCGGATGTCGCGTTTGAGGTTCACGCAATTGACGATCGCGGTATAGACCTTGACCCCGTCCTTTTCCCCGACATACTCGAGCTGGCTGACATCGCCAATGACCAGTTTGCCCGTGTAGCGCCTGTGCCGTCCTTTGGCTTTCTGTTCGCCCGTGTACAGATGGCGCAGGTTGGCGTCGCAACGGAGCTTGCCGACTTGGTGGTAGCCGCAGTCCAACAGGCCGTTGGTGAACTGTTGCTTGCTGTAATAGGCGTCGGTGACCAGATAGCGGATGTCTTTCGGCAGCGCGTGGCAATCCGTTTTGAAATGGCTTAAATACGCCGTCACCCGCGACCCGTCGGCATCCTGGGTCTTCACGGGCGTTTGCCGGGTCGACACGTGATAGGCCGTGTTGAAACCCACGTCCACTATCACCAAGGTGGATATTTCCAAACCCGTTTCGGCCTTGCCTTGCTTGCCGTTGTAAAAGTTACCCAGCCCGTAGGTCTTGCCGCCGCTCTTGCTGACAAAGCTGGCGTCCAAGCCCGCCACCTTTTCCGTTTCGGAGGGGATTATCTCGGCGTTGCCGATGCGGTTGAACTCGATAAAATCCAGCCGTTTGCCAAACCAGCGGCGGTAGGCTTTTTCAGACAGGCCGCTGTGGCGTGCCAAGTTGGTGTAGTTGGCCCTACCCCGAAAACCCAACAGGCAAACCAGCAGCACCCTGAAAATTTTTTTGCGGTTTTGACAGCGTGGACATTTTTCCTAAAATCGTTTCTAGTAGCGGCATGGGTCTCTTTCTGGGGCGGTGGGGGGCTAAAGCCACATTTTCTACTATTTTTACAAAAACTGTCCGAAGTATTGAAAATAAGACATTGATTTTTATATAAAACAAATGTGGGTAATCGTGTGGGATGTGAGGGGATGCTGCAAGAAGCTTCCCCTCTGGGGCAGCTCTATTTAAAAGTTAAAATAAAATTGTTGAGTTTTAATTCGGAAATACAAGTCTCTTTTCCACAATAGCTTGAACTGTAACTGAAATTTCTGCTGGATTTTCCATGTTCATTTTGGAAAATCACCGCTATTTTCTTAAAAAATAGGGCATTGTTATTATTTGCAAATGCAAAAAAATCATCAGCCAACGATTTTGCGGCACTTTCATAGGCATTTTGCAAGCCAAGCATACCTTTTCTTTCCAAATAACCTGGGATGCTTGGCAATAAAGCGCTATATGGTTTTCCACAAGAACCGAATACAGTAGTATCACAATCAGTTTGTTGATTGTCATATCCAACAGGCTTTGATAGATATAAATCTGGTATTTTGAATATTAAGGTGTCGTCCTCAAGGTTGTATTTTAATTCATTTAGTTTCACATGATATTTATAGTGCGCATCAAATGAAACATGAGCGGTTCCCCTGCCTAAACAAAAATCAAAAATATAGCCTGCTGTACATAATGATTCTAAAAAGCTTTCATTAGCTGTTATTTCCGTAATGACAAGTTCATCCATACCCTTTATTTGAATAAATTTAGTCATATTTTTTTCTAATTGGCCTTTGGTATCAATCAATGACATTTTTTCATAAACAAAAATTGAAAATAATACTGTGCATACAATAAGTAAAAAGTTTTTTATTAAGGCCATATCTATTTACCCCAGTTTTTTGCACAAATTTTCTTGTGCCTAACTACATTGAAGACATCGAAGTATTGCGGCGTAACCTTATTGGCTTTACCTTTCAACTTACCATTGCTATCTGGCTGTTTGGTTTGCTCTCTCATAAAAATCCTCATAGTTTAGAATCAACAACATCATCCAGATCGGCTCACTCAATAGAATCTGCAAAATCCTTAACATGTTTTTGCTGTCATAAGCGCAACCAGCAAATACAGTTGCATGCAACGGAAAACACTAACGAACTTCCTATGTTTTTCTGTTGTATTACTTGCTAAGTTGATTGGCCTGAACACAGGCTACCTATCGTGATTGAACTTTCATATGTGAAGAAATTAACATTAGATTTTTGGGAGAAATGCCTTGACCACCTCTACGATAGATGTGAAAAGCCAGATATTAATAGGCTAGGCAGTTAATGTGAGGAAAATTGACCGTTTAGATATAGTTAAGGATTTGCGGTGGGGGCTTCAAGAAGCCCCGTCTCTAAGTGCATATCGGAAACAAATTGTTTGAAGTAGAGAGAATTTACTAACGGTTTAACTACAACCGGCACCTAGTTTTGACAAGTCAAATCGTTGGTCAAATCATCCTTACGAATACAAGAGCATTAATTGATTATTGCGAAGCTGAGGGTATCTATAATTTTCGGTATATCCAAATTCATGTTTGTTGCAAGTGTGATTCTTGCAAGTATTTCATCACATACTATCTCGACGTAACTTCCATATAATCGAGCTCAACCAGAAATTTACTCTCTGATAGGAGCCGATTCTATGAACACAACAATCATTGAGGAAGTTCAGCACTTGCTTAAAGCAGGTGCTGCGAAGAGTGCGTGGACGCTTTTTGAGGTTCACGGCGAAGCCGAAACGCCAAGCCATGTTGATTCATGCCTTTTAGGGGCAATGGCTCTGCAAAAGATGGGGAGGATTGATGACGCTTTGGTAAGGATTGAAACATGGATAAATGCTGATAGCCAAAATGCCTCAAACCCCTATGTATTGCGGATGGCTGGCTTCTTATTGGTACAACTTGGAAAACCCGATGCGGCCATGCGCTACCTGCAAGCGGCAAAGGCAAATTTTCGAGGCACTGACCCCAATACCGAACAAGCGATTTTACGCATCACAGGCAACATGAACCACTCCAGCTCATCTGCTGGCACAAAACCAGGAAATGATCAGTTTGCTATTCAAGCAGACAAAAATAGTGCCTTTTGGAAAAGATTGCATTTTGGCATAAAAATACCGCAACTGTTTACCGATTGGAGTGACAAACTTGCGTGTTGCCTGTGGATTATTCAGATCGCCTCACTGACGCAATTCTTGGTTCGGCCAAATTGGAAAAGTATAGACAGTCATCCAACCTTTGTGTTGCTAAAGCGGGCTATAGATGCAACTACCACTATCCAACTCTCAACACACGCTTTATTGGTAGTTGGGGCAATTTCAATCACCGTGTTAGCTGGAATGGCGGCACAAATCCAATCCAGTCAGGTTGCACCTGATGAACGGCTCGTTTTCCATCAAACTCGCCGTCTATGGTCTTTCCACATGTACCACGTGGCATTTTTGCTAAGCCTAGCAGCGTCGCTGTATTTTTTTAACAATCCACACATCACTTGGCTTACGCCACCTTATCAACACGCTATAACTTGGTTCACTGGGTTGATCGCCTTTGGATTAGGATGTTATTGCGTATGGCTACTTCTACCGGGCGCTAGACCCCGGTACAGCCTAGTAATTACGCCGCAGCAAAAGGGTAACAGATTGATAGTAACCCAAGGGGTTCTTATGCTGGGTAATCATGTCTTTCTCCCCCAAATGGTCAAGGACTGTCAACTCAAAAAAAATCTATGGTGGATGCTGACCTTCACACGAGATCTGGAGTTGAATCTTAGTGATGGTGAAAAACTTACCTTAGCGGCTCCCGGTTCGATGCGACAGGCGCAATCTTTTTGCCATGCGATCAATACTGCCATACGAGATGCCAAAACGACTGTTGATAACGGGGCGACCCATAATAGTAAATACTGAACGTTAGGAGAAGAAAATGTCTAGAGAAACGTGTTATGACAATGCCGACGTAACAGGAAATATTGCAGGAAATACGGCTGGTGCAGTTACCTACGGTATGTTGGCGGGGCCAACGATTGAGGCTGGAACTATCCCGGCAGCTTTTGCTGGAGCAGTCGTTGGCGAGGGTGTAAATCATGCTACAGATTCTTTAGGTCAACATGTCTGTGACCAAATGTACGAATCTTCGCTGGCCGCGGTCGATTTTGACCCTCATACGAATATCGTTAGTTATGCTTTTGAACATGAGAACTCATCACAAATTACATTTGAGACGTATGACATGACTTGCGATGCCCACAATGAGGGGCTTTGTATCCCTGCCGAAAGCGATCCAGGCGACCATGCCGCATCCGGTACAGATAGTATTGATTAATTTAGAAAACCACAAACGAGGTGACCAAATATGGCTACAACAAAAGAAAAGATATTGATTAATCGCAAAGTTTTTGCAATCGCTGACTTACAAAAATGGATTTTTTGGATTTTTTGGATTTCTCTTTACATATCTCTGCTAGCTGATCTTAATCAGGGTAATCTGCCAATCATCGGCGTAATCACATACAGTGTATTTTTGTATGCCGTAATGCGCTTATCTAGCCTGTTAGAGTTCTCGAATATTTTTATCGTAGGTTTGTTACTAATCCCTATCGTATTTATAACGATGTTCTCTATTAAGTTAATGGATTTGAATGAATATTACACGGAGTTTTTGACAGAGATGCTTGTTTATAAAGATGTTGTCAATGTGCTGATGGCCATCAACTTCCTGCAAATTATGTACCTCCATTTCAAAGCGATGCGAACTTTGAATGAATACGGAGTCCGTACTCGTTTTTTGGGCGGCGTTAAAAAAAACGACCTTATAGAATTTGCAAGACGGTAATTACCAATGAAGGTTAGCAAAGGGCATCTTCACTTACTGTTATCGGCTGGTATTGTGCTTGCGTTCATCGCAGTGGCGTTCTTACCAGATCGCCACCTAAATATTGAATATTTATGATGTTATGATTTCAGCAACCAATACCCCTGGCATAGTGGTGCGCGTCTCGGAAAAAGCCAGCCCGACTGAACCCCGCGATGCAGAGTTCACACGAAAGACCCAAAAGATTAATTGCCTGTGATAATAATGACAGCTTTCTGTGCTATGGCTGCCATATACTAAAAATCTTGAATGTCTCATGTTGGCCGCTATGGATAGTACTCAACTATGTAAAGTGCATAGATGATTGCAGGCTGCTAAGCGCTAGATCATTGATCTACAGAAAAACGGGAAGTCTATTAACTTTACATAGTTTCACTGCTGCTCTGAAGTAGAAATCCGCACATTTCAATATTTCGAGGCCAATTTGGTCATGTAGGACAAGGCTAAGCCAAGATTCGAACTCCCAATGCAAAAAAATCAAGCTATCACTGCGTCCATGTAGCTCCATCAGGCACTGAAACTATGTATAGGGCGCTACCAGCAATATTAGGTAGCGCATAGGACAGGGATATCAACTATACATAGTTCGGTACTATACATAGTGGCCGATAGCCGTTATCCACGGTAGAACTTTTTATATGTTAATGGTCAACAACTCCGCCCACCGGGTCGTATAAGATGGCGACTTAAACTGCTGGCGCATATGCCAGCGATGGCTGAGCAGTTCACTTGCGTAACGGACGGTGCTTTTGCCATAGCGGCGGTTGATTTGGTCTAGGGTTTCCATCAATTGTGATGTTTGGTCGCTGTTGTCTTCTTCATCAAACAATGAACCTTGTCGTGTGCCAGCGGGAAGCAAATCCGGCAATATCACCCCCGCCCGTTGGTAACTGAAGCCCGGCTTATAAATGCGTTTCAAGCCCTGATGTGCGGCTTGGATCAGGTCGGCGGCTTGATGGGTCGGCTGGTCAAAAACGGTGGTGGCGCTGTTGCTGTAGGGCGGGTTTTTAGTGTCAAATGGGCTGGTGGCGACAAACACGCTCAACACGGACGTTGCCAATTGTTGTCGGCGCAGTTTCTCCGCCGAACGGCTGGCAAAATGGCTGACCGCTGCCCGTAGGTCTTCAAACTGGGTGAGCTTCTCGCCAAAACTGCGTGAGGTGAGGATTTGTTTCCGGGGCGGTGGCATGGATTCCAAGGGGATGCAGGACAGCCCTTGCAACTCACACACCATCCGCTCCATCACTACACCTAAGTGTTGCCGCAAGCGTTTCGGGTCGGCTTGGCTTAAGTCCAAGGCGTTATGGATGCCCAAGGCTTGTAATTTTACGGCCGTGCGCCGTGAAATGCCCCACAGATCATCTAGGGCGACGGCTGCCAATACCGCTTCAGGATCAGCGAGTGTCCTCCAATCCAACACTTGCCCGTTTGCCGAATGGCCTTTCTTCGCCAAACGGTTCGCCAATTTGGCGAGGGTCTTGGTCGGGGCGATGCCGATGGAAATGGGGATGCCCGTCCATTGTTTGACGGTCTTGCACATCTGCAAGCCATACTCGGTCAAGTCCTGAGGCAAACCCGTGAAATCCAGAAAACATTCATCAATGGAATATATCTCAATCCGTGACGCAAAACCGGACAGTACTTGCATCACCCGATGGGACAAGTCACCGTATAGCGCATAATTGCTAGAAAATACCGCAATGCCTTCCTGCTTCACATACGGTTCGATCTTGAAATACGGCGCACCCATCGCCACCTGCAATAATTTAGCCTCATTGCTTCTGGCTATAACGCAAGCATCATTATTCGACAGAACCACAATCGGCTTGCCTTCCAAGTGCGGTTGGAACACCCGTTCACACGAGGCGTAGAAGTTATTGCAATCCGCTAATCCAAACATCGCCGATTATGCCGCTAATAAGGAATGGATGACATGGGCGACCACGCCCCAGATATGCAAATCCATGCCTTCCCTGATCGGTATCGGCAGGTATTTCGCATTTTCCGGCAGCAGCCAGATTTCATCGCCCTCCAGCGATAAGCGTTTCACGGTCAGGTCACCATTCACCACCGCCACGACAATCGAACCCGATTGCGCCTCCAACGACCTGTCCACGATCAGCGTGTCGCCACTATGGATACCCGCATCCACCATCGAATCGCCTTGCACCTTGACCAAGAACGTCGCCGCCGGGTGTCTGATGTAATGTTGGTTTAAATCAATCGTCGCTTCCAGATGGTCGTCGGCGGGAGACGGGAAACCCGCAGGCACTTTGCCCCCAAACAACGGCAAGTTGACCAACCACGGGGCTTCGCTGGGTTTTAGGATCGGCAGGGCGATATTGTCGACGCCTGTCCAATCAGGATGCCGATGGAGTGCAGGTTGTTGGTGCGGAATAGGTAAGCGTGCGGGGTTCATGGATACTAAAAAACAAAAGCGGTGCGGGTAATAGAAAGCATACACCAAAAAGCCCTTAAGTTCTCTTTTTGTTCTCCTTTTGTTTTCTAGCCAATGACAGCCACACTGAACAAACCACTAGACCCCTGTCAGCGATGGGCATACTATCCACAATGGAAAACAAATCCTATAACCCAACCATAGGAACACGACTATATGTGCGGGCGTTTTAACCTAATAGCCAAAGCGGATGACATCATCGGGCATTTCCAATTGCAGAAACTGCCGCGCTACCAACCTAGCTATAACATTGCCCCCGGACAAAAAATCCTGACCGTGGTCGGATTGGACGACAAATCATTAAAAGCAGTGAACCTGTTCTGGGGCTTGGTGCCGTCCTGGTCGAAAGACAGCAAAAACAGCCACCACCTGATCAACGCCCGTGCCGAAACCGTCAGCGAGAAGCCCTCGTTCCGGGCGGCATTCCATAAACGGCGTTGCCTAATCGTCGCCAGCGGCTTTTACGAATGGGCAACCACCGACCTCGGCAAAAAAGCCTTTAACATCCACCGCCAAGACCAGCAGCTTTTTGCCTTTGCCGGACTGTGGGAGCATTGGGATCACGACCAAGGCACGCTTTACTCCTGCACCATCATAACCACCCAAGCCACGGGCATCATGCAACCGATCCATGCACGGATGCCCGTCATCGTCCAACCCGACCACTATCCGCAATGGCTAGATAAGGCCACGGACGATCAACACGCCTTGAAACTGCTCGGCAATGATGCCTATGCCCAAATGGCGGCAACCCCGGTCAGCGATTGGGTGAACAATCCCCGGCATGATGATGAACGGTGTTTGCAATAACCCCACCACTTGGCTTCGGTTACGGACATCCTGCTGGAAATGGCTTTGGGCTAGTTTCGCCAAAATGGATATTCCACCCAATTGGACAGGCTTCTAATCTACAGTGGCCAGGGATTTTTATTGTCGATGGCCCACATTAAATCCAAATATCGGGCGAGCCAGATTTCGTCTCATTTAGGCCTAGGCTTTCATGCCGGAATGCCGATACTGCCAGGATATGGGCATCCATCAATTTGAGCAAATCCCCAGCCGATCCGATCCCCTGTTCAATATCCGCAATAGTGACACCATCAACCATTTTCAGCATCCGCAACCTAGGCAAGGGGCCAAGCCGGGATTTGTTGCCCCTTACCGTTGCCAGCGTGTTGCTTTTGATACCCAAATATTCGGCCAACAACTTGTCCGTCCGAAAATTGAACTGCCCTTTAAACAAATCCAGCAAAGCCACGTCGATGGGCTGACCGTTCCCCTCCCCTTGCACAGATTTTTTGCACAGATGTTCCGCACCACCGTCCCTTAAGGACACCAGCCGCGCGACCAAATTTTCAGGCGACATCCTGGCGATGAAATCCTTGGCCTGGACGCTTTCCAGCCGGTCCATTATCTTTAGGCGTTGGGCAATGCTCAGGCCGGTCTCACCGCGCCTCACTAGGCTGACGGAATCTTTGGTGATACCCAAAAATGCGGCAACCTCCACATCTGTCTGAAAACCGAAACATTCTTTTAGTTTATCCAACAATACGGCGTCATTTTTCATAAAAATCAGAACATTGGCAAAACAAGTGCGTAACAACGACACTGTCAAATATAACAATATAGAAAAGCATTTTCATCAAGCGGCTGATTTTCAATCATAGAACCAGTGACAGTTCACTTGTCACGCAACCAGCCACCGAATAGCTTTTTCTTTCCGTAGCCCCGACGAACTCAAACGTGCCTTCTTCATTCCTATGCACCAGCCTGTCCAATAACAAATAATGTATATCGCCATCGTGCATCTTGAAATCCAAAGCCTTGCCTTCTATAGCGCTGCTGTTGCCTACAAATTGGATGATGGTATCCCGACTATCTGGATCAATACTGATTTTTCTGATTGTTCGGGTGTTTGTTGCCATTCTCACTACTCCAAATTGATGACGCTTAAGGGATTTGTTTTAAATTATCCCGCAACCCACTCAAGACGCAACACACCAACCAAAATAGCACCGTTAAAAACCAACATGATCAACCTGGCCATCACATTCAAACCTTTTCCCACAAAATTTGCATTTAGCCCATCTATCAACAACCCAAAACCTGACGAATGAAACCAGCTTGTTATGCCGGGTATCGCCCACCCTGTCCGAATAGGACACTGAATCCCCGCACCTCCCGCAAGGGGAAACATCCGGCGTACCGTCGCTTTTGCAACCAAACCACCAGCAGCCAATTTTCTTTGATCGACAAATTACCATTATTACCTCCCACTAGCCCCAAAGCCTTAAGCCGCTCGTTTTCGCATGGCATCCAACTTTTCTTTAAGATCAGGTACGGAATTGATAAACCGGTAAACAAAGGCGTCGAAGTGGACAAAATCGACATCATCGCCATTTTGTTCGCCGTAATCCATCCCCGCCTCGCTCGCCAACGCCTTCCATTCGATCAATTGCCCCATGTAGTCATCAATTGACCCTTTAAGGTGAAAGAAACTACCGCTGACTTCGCAAGTCTGTTGTGGTCGGATCAGCCGATAAATCGCCTGTTGTTCCGCCCTTACCTTGTAACTGCGGTTATAAAAGATGAACGAATTTAACTGGGGCAAATTTAGCCCGTCTTGTGTCACGCCCAAGCTGGCCAGCATCACTTGGTCGTTTCCTTCGCGGATTCTGGCATTCAATTTATCAGTCCGCTTGTTGATAGTTTCTTCCCCGGTGAATACCAGGTTGGTGATTCCCGCCTTGTCCAGTTCGGACGATAGGCGATGCAACACTGCCGGATTGGTCGCAAAGACGATAGGCCGTAAACCTTGCTCAACCTCCTTCTTCACCAAATCCAATACCGCAATCTCTTTGGTGGTCAGCCCGTGAAATCCACGTCCGTAGCCATGTACTGCGCTTGGCACATTCGCGGCCTTAAAGCACGCCTCCAACCTGGCTAGGATAATGGTCAAATTTAATGCCTTACCATTCAATTTCTGTTCGTTGGCATAACGGCGGTACCATTGGGCAAATTCCTCGGCTGTTTGCACATACATAGCCAAATGGTCAAAATCCCAATCCACTTTCACGGGTTCCCGTAACTCTGGTACCGGAAACTTAACGTGACGACTCACATCAGGCTCTTGTTGAACTCGACGTTTAATTAAAGGAGCCACCCATTTCCTGTACTCGTCTAGGTATTCTGGGTTAATTTTAGGCACTTCGCGTTTTGCCCCTACCCCGCTATCCAAGAATTCATTGGTCGCCCAAACCACAGTAACAAAACGGCGGTTAAATTCATCACGTCCGGTCGGTTGATTTTCAGCGCCGTTAAATAACTTGGGTTCAATAAACCCGCCTTTCATCGAATACGGTTGATAGGCACGCTCTTCACCAGCGAAAAACGCCGCCAAATTGAGCATTTCCCTAGGATAGTTCGGGCTAGGTGTACCATCTAGGATATAACGCCGCTTAGCGCCCACCTGCCAAACCGCTTGGGTCTGTTGGGTTTGATAGTTCGCCAGCAAGCCCCCTTCATCACACAAGATGTTTGCAATCTTGTTCTTAAGCAGTTTTGCCAATGTCCGTTTAGGACGATGCGGATCAACCACGCGTTTTAGGCTTTCGTAACTGACAATGTTGATTTTTCCTAACTGGCGAGTGTCAGCCTCGTTTTTTATGACGCGATAATCGCTAATGCCTAGTTTTTTTAGCTCGTTGACCATTTCTGGTACCAACCGTGATTTCAGCACCAATAATGACGCGCCGTCTAACAGCAACGCCAAGGAAATCGCCAGCCTGGATTTGCCCAAGGCCATCTGCCAGCCACACACCGCACCTTTAGGCTTGAAGGCCAGCTCCAACAGGTCTTCAACCTGAAAATCCCATGAGAGCCAATTAGGGATACCCAAGGCATCGGCTTTTGCCCTTAATTCCGCGATCTCCTGCGGGAAGCTTTCAGCAATCGGCGGATGGATGGTTTCCCAGTACCCTTCCTTAGCCGCATCACCTTGCGGATCAAACAGCGAAAAAAACGTGTCATGTCCACAGCTGAATTCGCCGCGTCCGGTTCGGACTGTGAAACCACCTTCTGCCCGGATGGCTGTCACTTTTTCGTTAATCGCCACAACTGCGCCACGTTGCGTCCGGTTGATCAAGCCCATGCGTTTAGCAATCGCGGTGAACTCCGGCGTGCCTTTTCGGTAAACAGTACGCCCGAACGGCACAGCCATTCTCCGGTTTTCCTCCAAAATCCTGTTAAGGCCACACAAAAGTTGATGGTCAACCACCGGATCACCACCACACCTTTTTATAATGTCGCCCACGGAACCCAAGGCGGCTAATGGGTTATCCTGCATGGCGATGACATCCAGGCTTAACTTGAACTGTCCGGCGTAACGGGTTTTGGCTGGGTAACGGTGATGTTTATCTGAAAATAGCCTGGATCGGTAAAGGCTATTTTTTACCCTCGCTTCGGTCGCACCGTCTTTAAAAACCAATTTTATCTGCCGTCCAGAACGGCGCAAATGCACGGTACGGTCACCTGTCAGGGGCGTGGTGATCACGGGTTTTGAATGTTCAACGCCAATAACGTTGATAGGGTGGCGGGTACGGAACAAATCCCGCATGGTGCGGCAACTCAAACCTAACGGGATCGGCTCGGATGCGGGGTTAATGCTTGCGTAATAGATAGGCGGTGTTGTTTGCTTTTCGTCATAGCCGATATAAACCGAAAAGTCTTGGTCAAATAGCAACAAATCCGTCGCAACATGATCGACGTTTTCACTTTTGAAGGTGTCCGATGGAAGCGTGAGAACCGCCCTAAGCCGGTTGGCGAATGCAGGGATTTTCAATATTGTCGCTTTGGTGGATTGTGGCACGATGGCGGCTACAATGCCGCAATGGCTCAAAGCTTGCGCTAGGGCGTATTCATGCGATAACGCCGATGTATCCGGCCCAAACTTGCCGTAGTGCGTGATGCCTGGATAACGTTTAAGAAATGGGCTGGATAGCGTGATACTAAAAGGCGGATTGATAAAGGCCGCGCTGAAATGCTCCAGCTCGACTTGCTCCATCCCGGCTGTTTCAATATCGACCCGAAACCTAGTGCCTTCAAACAACTGGGTAACGGAATTCACCAGTTCGCCGTCAATATCGAAACCAAACAGTGACCCCCTGGCAGGATCAGCGTAGCGGAACATCGCCGCATTGCCGATACTGTTGTCCAGTAGGCTATAGTAGCCATCGTCCTTAAAAGCGGATGATACTGTCTGCCAAATGAATCGGCTTAACCAGTCGGGCGTAAAATATTGCGCCAAGGTTTCTTGGCGTTTTTGATGCAGTCCCGCCAATGAACCGGGTTTTTCTGCAATACTGCCCCTCGATTGCAGGGCTTCTAATCCTATGGGGGTAGTCCGCACCATTTAAGCCGCCTCCGCCATATTGAGGGCGTCCAACACTTGGTTAGCCACGTCCTCAAACCCATTTAAGGAAATAAAGGCCAAGATGGCATCAAAGCCCTCTCTGGTGAAGCGGTACTCGTGCTTATCCTTGAAACAATGGATTTCTAAATTGCCGCCTTTGCCGCATTTAGTTCTGGAAGCAATTATTTGGTAGTCATAATTTAGGTAATCCGCCGCCTTGATTAAATCCGTAATGGCATTGCCAAATGACAGTCCCGCATCATTTTCAATTAACGCCAGCCCCGCTTGTAAGTTTTTTAATTTGTTTATCGTTTCCCAAACGTTTGAATATCTAAATGGGTAACAACCAATCACGATCCGGCCAGACCGCACCGTAACCCCTCTCCTCAGGTATCTAAGCCCTAGCCAATCTGTTATGTCTAGTGCAATTAACCGCAACCCCTCATTTCCTAATGCCAATGCCTGCCGGTTTATTTCTGCGGCAATGGCGGTGAAATCCAAATTACTCAGATAAAAATCAATTAAGCCCTTTTCCTTTTCAAGGTTTTCGCCGTTGTCACAGTCATGAAATAAATCGACCGTTTGTCTTGTAAGGCGATTTCCGCATCTATGGAAGTAACCAACTTGGTATAATTCCCTATTTAGTTCGATTTTGGCGGGTGTGCCGTTGGCGTAATGTACGGTTAATTTTTTGCACAAATCATCGATATATTGCTTTGCTACCTCGTCCATGCAATTCAATGCGTTAGCGTTCAGATTTCCTATATCCACGCCCAATATTTTTAAATGGGACGCTGATTTCATTAGTTCACAACGGCTTTCAACAGCGTCAATCAGTCGGCATTTTAGGGTTTTTTCTAGTGATTCGGCGGTAGGTATCATGGTTTTTTTTCTCCCGTTTGGTATCTGTTGGAACTAGATTAAAACAGGCCGATCAATACGCAATACCTAAAAAGACGAAAAAATTAATTATTTTATCCAATAGAAACAAGTTCTTATAAATTGTATTTTCAGGTTTCTAATAATACAACACCTATCCAACAAGCATGATTTCTCAATAAGAACACCTGCTTTATTCAAGTAAATAACAATACTTACCAAGCATTAGTTTTCTCAACAAATTCTGAAATGGAAATTACCCTTCACCCCCCTCCTCCTTGGTAAGGAAAAAAGAAAATTAATTACAATGGAATTTGGCCATAGCTAAGCTTCTTAGTGGATTTAAGTTTTGAGCTTGCAATTTACAGTGGCCATAGATTTTCATTGTCGATGGTCATTAAAACCAAACTGATCAAAATAAAATTATCCAATAGCAGACACAGATAGCTATGTGTCGTACAACGAAGTATTTTTGGAACATTTGTGTAAGTATTATTGGAACAATTTGCAGAAACAGCTGTTGCCAGCGGCAAAGATGCACACTGTCCAAATGTTTTCCTATTTCAACACGGCATATCACAATGATCGTACAACGAAGTATTTTTGGAACATTTGTGTAAGTATTATTGGAACAATTTGCAGAAACAGCTGTTGCCAGCGGCAAAGATGCACACTGTCCAAATGTTTTCCTATTTCAACACGGCATATCACAATGATTTACATGGCTTTCCATTTTGTATCCCGGCCTTTGCGAAGTAATGTTGGAACATTTTTGTAAAAGGCGAAGTATTATTGGTTCTTTTTGCGGAACCGACGTATACACCACGCCGGCAGGATTAGCTTCATTACGCTTGTAGTGACCAGAAAACCACCCCTGTCCTGCATCCATTGGGTCAACCATTGGCAGCGCCAATAAGATTGCCAGAATTCCTGATAGATATGGCTGAGCAGTTCATCGGTGTCAGCCAGCGGGTGCGATAGCAACCAGTGCACAATAGTCACCGGAAAATGCCTTTGTTTCAGATTGATGCCGACATGATCCAGGGCAAATGACCTTTCCCAGGCCAATCGCCAGAATATGAAGCCAATAATACGGGCATCTGCTGGGTTTAGGGAGGTGCACCAGGTTTGGAAAATCAGTTCGTTATAGCGTTTTTTGTCTGTCCTACTGAATTGGTGGCGATTAATTCGACGCGCCCTGTAATATCCGCACGCGGCCGCACCACAAATCGGAAAATTATCCCCATTTCCCCCTTGTGGGTTTGCAAAACGTAATGGACCCGCTGCCGATAGGTGTTGCGGAATTTCACCGTAATGTAAATTCCATTGGCGATAGGCTTCAATCCATGCCGATGTGTTGAGGGATGGCGGCCTATTCTGGATTGGCGATAGCTTAAAAAGCCAGTTACGCCAAAGCGAAAGCTTTTGAAAATTGGGTGCTTTTTTATCTGGCCTATCCTGAAGATTAAAAATAGGGCGTTGACAGTTCGGACACCTAAAGCCCGTGCGTGTGAGCTGGTTGGTGATGGCATAAGGCACCGGGCAGGCGCATTTGGGGCAGCCATCGACAATCGGTTCATCATGGAGCGGACAGCGCCCTAAAAAAGGGATCAGGTAAAGCGCGCTGTGGAACCCAATCTGATAACACTGTCGGCAGCCGCGGAGCCCCGTCGGCTGGATATGGCCAATCGGTAGGGAAAAAGGGGGATAGGCTTGGGATAATGTCCTATTGGATTCTTTAAGTAAGTGGCGCAGCTTACGCCACGGCAAATCCTGGGGTTTGTTCAGCAACCATTCCTGACAAAAGATGTCGGCGCCAAAGACATAAGCCAATTCGTCGCCATTTAATCCGTTCCAAGCAGCCACTTTGAGTAACCGCAACAATAGGGATTGATGTTGCCAGCCATCATCGGGTTTCAGTGTCAGTTTTGTGCTGAAGGCAAATTCCGAAGTGACCATGATGGGCAATGGCGCCACTTATAGCCTCCAGCCCTGGGCTTGGGAAACGCCACCGGAATAGGCCCGGAACGCTTCAACATACCGGCTGGCCATCACGGCTTCTGACAGGTGCTGCGGAGTGATTTGTAGTTGTTCCTGATCTTCCAGCCCGGCTTCCAACAGCAGGTATTCGATGGCCCTGGAAAAATAGTCCATCGGGATTTCTATTTTTCCGGGCAAACCGTGATCGTCATGGATCTTCTTGAATGCCTGCCATAAGACCGCTGCATCATTTGCCAAGCGGTAGCCGGCATCAAAAGCACGGGGGTAATAGTAACGGGTAAAAGACCAGCCCGAGCCTTCAGGATAAACCGTTGCATCATACCCGCAAAGGCAAGTCGCCATGTCTTCAGCGGTGAGTATCCCCCGAAACTGCAATTCGTCCACCATAAAACGCATGACTATCTGTTCATCGCCAGATTCGCGGAAACGCATCTTCTGGGTTAGCAGTTGTGGTTGGCCAACCAGGAAAACGAATAGCCGGACGTTGTGGTGGTTGAGTTCGTCGTGAAGGTCGCGTAGCCACTCATATTCATGCTTACTGTAGCGCTGGGCCTCGTCACAAAAAAATACCGCCCAATTGCCGCCGGATTGTTGCACATGTTCGAGGATTTTTGCTTTTAAGCGCATCCGCTTGGTGATGTTGGGCATGTTGCCGATAATAGGCACATGCACTGCCGCCATTAGGTGGGAAAAGAAGGCGCCTTCGCTGGTTCCGGTTTTGTAACTGGCCTGGATATGGTAAGTCGGCAGGTTGGGATAGGTTTTTTCCAGCAACAGGCGGATGTATTGGATGGCGTGGGTTTTTCCAAAACGGGGTTTGGCATAAATCATGGCGCCGGGAATCCGTTTCTTCAAACAGTCCAGCACGACTTCCCAAAATTTTTCGATTGAAGGCGTGGCTACACGATATTCCCGCCGGTAAAGCGGGTGTTCATTTCGGGGGCATGGTAATGCGATAGATGGGTTGTCCATAATGACCTGTCAACGGCTGAATCCAGGAGGGATGCTCAGTTTACGCGGACGCACTGGCGTACTCTCATCGGCAGACGAATTTTCATTTTGTGGAGCCACGTGCGTTCTGCCCTCCATAGCGTCGTTAGAAACCACAGAAGGCTTGGTTTCCGACGCCACACGCCGGGCGGCGGCCAACTTGGTGGCGGCTTTTTTCCGATGGGGCGATTCTTGGCGTAAATACCGCAAATAAACATGGACGGGGTCTGTTTCGGCATCCATCTTCAGCTTGCTTTCACGCACGAATTTCAGGATTTGACGGCGCATGGCCAGCGAATGCGCTGTCCGGTTCCATTGGAAACTGGCTGTCAATATACCAATTTCCGCGCCATTGGCTTCAAAAATGCGCAACGTCCGGATGTCGTCAGGCCGGTAAAGCAAACGGACCGATTTTCCGATTAGGTCAATGCGCTCAGCCAATGCTTGGCCGGCGTATCTGACCCCGTAAAAGCTGACATGAGGCCGAATGCCTCTTGCAACATTTCCGTTTACCCGACCGGTATGACTACATTGCAGCAAACATAAGTCATCCTGCAATGCCTTAGGTAAGCGCCGGATAGGCAAAAGCCGGTCACGCACCCAATATTCCATCGCCTGCAATGGGGTTCGCCCGCCCAACGATTCATGCGGCGTGGCGTTTAAGGAAGCCAGAACCGCCTCAATTAATTGTTCCAGCTCCGACAGCGGCATGGCTAGCGCCAATTGTTGGTTGGATGCGTTCAGCAAGCGGCGCAACTCCTCGGGCCCAGAGCCGGTGGTCGACGGTAAGCGGTGGCTCATATTGCTTGATAGCGTTTTGAAAAAGCGTTCTATAAACGGACGTTTATCGGGATCTCTTGCAGGACCTGCGTGAACTAGGCATCCCAGTTGGTCGCGTAAGGCCTTTAAGGTGTCTTCTGCAAAATGCGCTTTGGCGTTATCCAGGCGGATTTCATCCCAAACGGCATAAGCTAATTCTGGCAGGTGCTGCGAAGGGAAACCGCCGGTCGGGCCATAGCCCAACCCAGAAATCGTAAAGGATACTGGGGCATGGGGCTGAACGGAATTTTGTACTGCCCGGATGACATCATGCCGGTCATATTCCACTGCAAGCGCCAAATGGTAGCCCAAAATGGCGCGGGTATAGATGTCGATGACAACCAGTACCCAGATGCGGCTGAGATCCACCTGCTGTTCGAAACCAAAAGGATCCGGACAGGTGATGGAAAGCCTTATATCGAGCAAATGGCCATCCAACTCAACGGCTTGATAGGGTCGGGTGATTGCCTGCAAGGAATTGGCGGGTAAATCGCTCCGACATCCCTTGCTACGCGCGGCGCCGGCTGATTTGGCCGCATTAGCAAAACTTTTGCTTGCCAAGTTTTTGATTACCTTTGACAGGGAGCGGATCCCCCTTTGGCTCTGGTTAAGCGGGTAGTCAGTCTCCTTCAAGCCCAGTGCACGGCATTGGGCAATAAAGCTGCGATGTATGTTTTTTAACCCTTGGACGGAAACATGGCCATTAGGGCGGAGCCGTAAAAGCAAGGGGGTTTTAGCTAATTCCCGCTCTAAGAAGGCATTAAGTTCGGGGTAGCTGGCCAAAAGCTGCGCCATTGCCCCCGTTTTGCCACCTTTATGGTCAAGCAAATAGCTGTGTTTAATAGGAGCTTCCCGATGGTGCGGCTTGACGCGTACGTTTGACAAAAAGGCACGGAAACCGAATATCCGGCCATCCTTATGAACTGTTGTGGCGCGGCTTACCAGCCGGTAAAGTTGGTGCCGACGAACCCCGGTTTTTTGTTCAATGTCGGCCAATCGGCTCCCGCGTGCAAACAGTTCCATCGCCAAGCTTGCTTTCAGAAAACGGTCTTGCTCCTGACTGGACAGTGATTCGACCAAAACCGACGGCCAAGCCGCCAGTTTTTCGGGGGTAATCTCTGAACGGTCAATCCGCATGTTGGCGTCTTGGGGAAAGCGGAAGGAAGCGGTCCCATGGCCTGGATTTAAGCGATGGGGCCTGAAGTGAACCTTTCGCAAGGGCATCAAATACGCAAGCCCTTACCCACGAGGTTTCTTGGTTAGCCAACAAATTTTCCAATTCCCCTAAGGTGATGGAACCGGCGCACCGTTTAACGATGTCAGCGGTATGGTCATTTGTCAGCCAATGCCGATAGGAAACAATGTAGGGCAACATAGATTGCCAATTTTGGGTCAAAGTGACACTACTGTCGAGCTGGCTTGGCCGAAGATACCGGATACGAAGTGAAGGGGGACTGATCAGGTTTAATTCTGGCGAGCCTTCATCCCGGGAGACCAGAAAGAATTCAGTGTTTCTACTTTGTATCCAAAAATCAATAAGGACGGGTTTCCGGTCTTGTACTTCCAGAAAATCCGGCCGTTCACAAAATGCGTTGACCCAGGGAAACGCTTCGAGCAAAAGCCACTGCCGCACCTGAAGATAAGAAAACAGCACCAGTGGACGGCCTAGTTTTGGGCTAAACACATCAAACCGATCGCTATAAGCTTGACGCTCTGACTGACAAGGTTTTGGGTAGCGCATTTAGGGGTCGCCTTTCGAAAGATAAGGGACGGAACTGGATATTCCCTACTAAAAGTTCCAAAAATACTTCGCATTATTCTAAATGTACCAATAATACTTCGCAAGAAAACGAAGTATTATTGGTACATATTGCAAAGTCCATGTTATTAACATATTGATTTTAATCAGTTGAATTAGTCTAGTCGTTGTTCCAATAATACTTCGTTGTACGAAAAAGGGGGGGGTTTGACCCGACAGTTTTCAAAAATGGCCTTAAAAATCGCGAAAAACAGGGGGGGTTCGATAGGACACAAAAATAAAACAAATAAAACAACGACATATAAGCCATAAAAATGGCTTTTTTTTGCAGTAAAAATCACCCATTTTGGGGTCATCAAAAAAATTTTGCTCCTTTAAGTCCATCAAGAGCCGCATTTCCATTCATTACCAAGGTTAGTCGAATATCAAATGTCAAAAAAAGGACACCTATCCCCTGTCACGGAACCTAAACAAAAATAACACGGCTTTTTATTTTGCTTTTTCATCCATGAAATCGGGCTATGGCTATAACGGCAAATCCGATCAGCCCATTGATAGAAAATATCCTCTCATGGTCAAGAAATCGCCGGTTCTCCTTTTGTTTCGGGTTTAACGCCGGAAACAAGGCCGACCTGAACAGTGCATTAGGCGCTGCCCGTTTGCTGTCATCCCAAGGATCCAGTAAAACCGGTGTGGTGTCTTTCGTGATGGGCCTGTCTTTTTTCCGCAGTGCCGCGCGTTCAGCAATTCCCATTAGGATTGTGGCGGGGTCGCGAGGGGAGTCTGGTTTCATGGTTGTTGGAAAAGCTGGATAAAAAAATACAAACCTCCAACTATCGCATAAAACCCAAAATTCTGTCGGGTCGAATCATCGCCAAAAAAGGGGGAGGTTCGACCCGACAGGTCTGCAAAAAAGGGTAAAAAAACGGGCAAAAATGACAATTTTTGTGTAATCGTCCAAAAAATGGTCAATTTTTAAGGTATAACAATCTAGTGTTATGGTCTATTGAATAACCCCTTTATGGGCGGGTGAAAGGTTTTCTTGGGCGGTCGTTTCCGCCCGGTCAGTTTGAATTTATGACGCCCTTTCTTTTCGGTTTCCTGTATCTGAGTCTTCTAGAGTAAAAATGGTTTGACATAAGTTTCTATGGAAACCATAATTAAGATGTTTCCACGGATACCTCATGATGAAAAATCCCAGCACCCCCACCACAAGCTCCCTCGATGTGCATCTTGGCTTCTGGTTGCGTTTCGTATCGAACCAGGTTTCAGGCCGTTTTGAAAAGCAGCTCGAAGCAAACGGCGTTTCTATCACTGAATGGGTGGCGATGCGGACCCTTTACCAGCGCTCCGATGTCACCCACGCCGAATTGATCGGCGCCCTCGGCATGACCAAGGGGGCGGCATCAAAAATCATTTCAAGGCTTGAAGGCAAGGCATTGGCAGTACGGCGATTGGCGGATGAGCGTGCCCGCGAACAGGTGCTCTGCCTCACCGAAACGGGTGACCGGCTGGTGCCCCAATTGGCTGCGCTTGCTGACGACAACGACGCTTTTTTCTTTGGCCATCTTTCCGAAGCCCAACGCTTGGAGCTGATGGATCTGATGAAAGGCTTAGTTAGCCATCATCAGCTAAAACAAGTGCCAACCCGATAACCCCCAATCCTATTAGGAGATCAGTATGGACAATTCCGTTGCATCCGCCATCCGGGAAACCTTTAACCGTTCCAATGACAGTCGGATTCACTTCGGCCAGGTTGTCGGCAACTTACTTGATGTCGGTGTCGAGTCCTATCATGTTGATTACCGTTCTTGCCGTGCAACGTACTTTATGCCGTGCGGCGAAACGCTGACGCTTGACATGGAAGTGCCGGATGTTGGGATTGCAAAGGAGTTTTCGGTATCCGCAATCCAGTCAGCTATCTTGGCTGCACAGCGCGGTGAAGTGAGGTACCCCGAATTCAAGAAACTTTCCCAGGCGGGCGGTTGTGTGGGTTACACCGTGTGGCTGGCTGGACGTCAGGTGGCCTATTATGGGCGGAAGGGTGAAACCCACGTCGAGAAATTCCCCGATTAATCCCACAAGACATTAAAACCGCCATGCCATTCAACCCGCTTCTGGAAAAGCCCACATCGTTCGCACAGCCAGGGCTGGAAATGACACCGATGCCATTCGTTACAGCGGTCGAGAGCCAGCTTCGTCCCCTGTCTAACAAGGAACGTGCGGAACAGATGTCGGCCTATTTACTGAACCAGTTTGAATTTCTGGGACTTCCCGCCCCTATCCGCCGGGCCGCTGTCAAAGATTTGCTGCGGCATCACTGGGAAAGCGGGGATGAACTCATCGTGGCTGTCCGGCAATTGTGGGCGCTGCGGGAGCGTGAGTTCCGCTACACGGCCATTGATTTGCTCAGGTACCAGCACCGGCTCCTTAACCCAAAGCACCTGTCGGTGCTGCAACAACTGTTGCTCCAGGATGCTTGGTGGGAGACCGTTGATGGCCTGAGTGCGGTTATCGGCAAGATTCTCTTGGCGGAATCACGGGTTAACCCAGAAGCGCTTCGGGTTACGGACGACTGGATAGACCACCCTGACTTTTGGGTCAGGCGTTCAGCGATGCTGCATCAGTTGGGTTGGCGTCTAAGGACTGATCACACTCGCCTGTCCCGACATGCCTTGCAGCTTGCTGGTGAAAAAGAGTTTTTCATCCGTAAGGCTATCGGCTGGGCCTTACGCGACTACGCCCGATGGAACCCAGCATGGGTAATGGTTTTCATCACGGAACATCATGATAAACTATCTGGACTGACCATCCGTGAGGCCACCAAGCACTTGCCTAGGAAGGGGAAAAATGTCGGCTTGTGACCCGAACCTTTTCACCTGACGTCCAACGAACTAAATTTAGAACAAACGTGTAACAAAATTTGAAACTTTTCGTACAAGAAAGTATTTTTGGAACATTTGTGTAAGTATTATTGGAACAATTTACAGAAAATGGTGTTGCCAGTGGTAAAGATGCGCCATGTCCAAAATTCACCGATTTTAGTCGCGGCATATCATTATGATTCATATAACTTTACGCGATGCTCAACTTTTAAACCTCAACTAAAGCCTCAAAAAGCAAAGTTGGGTTGCGCAACAATTTTCCCAAGAAGCAGCCCATCGTATGGGCAAGCAGTTTACGGATAAAACGGTTGGCCAAATGCCAAGTGTCGCGTGCCCTGACTTTTTCAATATGGAAACGTTCGGTCAACTGACCGATGACGGTCTCCACCAATCGCCTGCTGGACATCAGTTGTCTGACCAACGCTTTTGGCCTCGTGTCCTGCATGTTCTTGCGCAGGGGGGTCTGCAAATCAATGCCCTGCTGTGCCAGTTCTTGCTTCAGGCTAGGACGGAGTAGCCTTTGTCCCCGATCAACAGCCCGTGCAGGCCGCCAACCATTTCCGGCAGCACATCGCGCTCGTCGACATTCGCGGCGGCAAGGGCATAACCACAGATGATGCCGTCGAAACTGACCAGCACATGCCCTTCGAAGCCATAATACTTTTCGTCCTTCGCCGCGCAACGGCTGAACCCGGCCTCGCCCCTGAAACAACGGTTGGCGGCGGCACGGGCATACTTGCACACGGGCATCGGGAAACCGTCCACCAGGTGGACAGGGTCGCCCATCGCCCCTGTCTGCCAAGCCAAATGATCCTGTATGCGCCTTTTCAGTCCCCATAAGTTGGCGCATTGTTTGGCGAAGTTGGCACGCGAACCCAACCGGGGGAACCAGCCGTGCCAATGGTTACGGAAATACCGCCAGATGCCTTTGTCACTGTCCTTGCCCATGAATTCGCCCACGATTTCCAGGGTGATCGCTTCGGCATCGCTCAGCTTGGGCATGAATCCCCTGCCTCTTAAAGGCTGATCGACGATTGTCTGGCAGATGTCGTCCACACAGCAATAGACATAAATGATAAAGTCTTCGACTGGCATGGCACTTCTCCCTCACAAAGTTGTTTTTGGTAGATCAACTTTACGTGAATTGCGGCCTTGTCTTCAATTTATTTAAAGTTGAGCATCGCGTAACTTTCTTTATTGTTTTATGGCCATTGCGAAGTAATATTGGAACTTGTTTGTAAAATGCGAAGTATTATTGGTGCTTTTTGCAGAACCTGCGGGGAGCGGCCAAAACTTGGGGTAAATTCGCCTGAATTCTTTAAAGAGGCGTTTTGCGATGATAAAGCCTGTTAGGAACTGAGGAGAGTGCTTTGTGCTGTTTTAAAGGGCGATTTTGGCAATCACTTTAATCGCTGGTGCCGGATAAGCCAATCCAACAAGAAAATCAAAATGACCTCAGCGGGCTGCGCAGTCCAATTGAATTTGCCCACGATTTTGGCCGCCACCTTCTAAATGTTCCAATATTACTTCGTTGTACGGTTGCACGCTTACAGACCAAGCCCAATACCTCCCAACGCTTTGATATGGCTGATGCGTTTTCTTAAGTTGATGCCTATGGGGATCAGTTCCTCACCCCATCCTACGTGCTATATTGCTTTTTTAAGTCCTCTTTGGTGCGCTCCTGGCAAACTCCAAAGCTTAATTAGCTCATCACGTATCTTGGCTTGTTCTAAATCAACAATAACAGAATCCTTAATTGCTTGAATTATACGGGAAACTCTTATTCCTTCATTAGCCACATAAACTTTATCCTTGTCATTAGATATTTGACGACCATTTTGATCAATAAGATTACCATTTTTATCTGTTTTAGGAATCGCTTTATGATGAAGCGCAACAACTTCCCATTGGTTATTAAACACTGGCGAACCAGAACTTCCTTCTTCTGTATCACCTGAATAAAGACAATATTTTTCCATGTTTATATCTTCGTCATCCAAATACAATAGATAGCTATCATGTAAAACGACAGTCTTATTATTTCCATTGGGATGTTGAATTATATTTACAGGTTGCCCTATAAGGATTTTTCCTTGTACATCAAGCAAAGCATGCCACCCGAATGTTTCAATAAGTGGCGATTCCGCTGAGTTGCTCACCGCGACAAGTGTAAAATCATATTCTTCGTTTGTGAGAAAAAACTTCTCTGGAGCTAAAGAATAGTTATGTTGCCCTTTAGGCTGGCCGAACTTATTATCTTCAACGTTTAATTCAAACTGCCATTCGAGTGCTTCTTCTTGGCTTTTAATCACATGATTGTTGGTGATTAAAAGTTGATTACCCACATGAAACCCAGTGCCAAAACCTACACCATTGGTAAAACGCCCTACCGATTTTGCCGCTAGTAAACCCAATTCTAAAAATTCTATCGATAAAATGTTATTAGTTGGACCGATTTTACGTTCAAGTTCATTTTCAAAGCCTCTATTAAAAGCAAAAGAGAGGTTTTCAGGAGCATCATCCACTTGTAATTTCTCTTTAGCGAGTACATGCTGTCGATCTAAAAAGGCTTTTACTCGATCCTCTGTCTCAACGAGAAGTCCTAGTCCTTCCTTGATAAGCTTCCTGTTGGAATTGATTATATCAATAACCCCAGAAACTCGTTGCACAGCCTTAACTAAAGCACCATCCTCAAAATCATGTACGTTAATACTCATAGCTTGGTCTCTTGCGTTAGAATGATTTTACGAACAATAAGCTGAGTACCTTAAAGCATTACAGTGCATTCCTTATAGCCGCTACAAATTGCGCTGCAACCTTTTTAAATCCATCCGATGTCCCATGAATTTCGTCAATCCAATCCGTCACGTCAGGCATTGAGCCTCGGCAATCTACCAACCAAACACCAGTTTTCGACGGATCGCCCGATACTTCTTCCAACATTTTATATAATCTGTCGATCATGTATTTGATGATATTATGGCGAAGCGTTGGATCCATGATTTTACGCTGATCTAAAGGTTCGCCCAGCCATTCATTTTTTGCAGCATGAATAGGATTGCGAGGATCTAGACCTGCGCAGGGGTAAGGTATTGCATAGTCATATCCGTGAATAAAAATTGGAAGTTTCTTAAAGCCGAGATCGTTTCTGACTTTATTAATAACATCGGTGTATGCCCCCTTCAGAAAGCTCATTTTTTCTTCCAGTAACGTTTTGTTAATGTGACCTTCAATGTCTGAATTATTGCCGTTATAGTCTTTCAGCAGATCAAATAATACAGGTTTTTGAGTTTCAGGGTCTTCTCCAATAATGTCATTGCCGGCGGCTGAAAAAAGAAATCCGCGTACATCGTGACTGCGGTCTTTTAAGGCTGTAGGGTATTCTGCACGACCATAAATCATATTTTGCGCTGTATCCCCAGCCGCACCGATCGACCAAATTAAATAGTCATCTTCCAGTTGATCAACAATTTCACGGACAAGTAAAGGAAACTCAAACCAACTGTCCCCTTCGGCAACAAGAACTGGTAACTTAGACCCGAGTAACTTTCTTCTGCGAAACCGTGCCTGGCGGCGAAAACGTGATAACCCATTGCCAATTTGCATGGCATTTTCGAATTCCAAGTCTTCGAATTTTAATTCCACCTTTTCAGGATCAGGAGCTATCTTAAAGTCGAAACCACCTTCCCCCTTTACGACTCGAGAAAAAGAGATCAACTCATCTTCGCTAGTATCTGGGTTACGTGCAAGTTTCAAATATTCATCATAAGTTATTTTTGGCATTGGGAGTCTCCAGAATAGTTAATGGAATTGTTTTTTACAAAAGCGTTTTAACAACGAGCCAAACGTTAATTAGACACCGTTTAGGTATCATTGAAATTTCAAAAATCTGTGTATATCTCATCTACACTTCTTTTTGGGTCAAAAACATAGTAAATAAATTTTCTGCTATCAACCTAGTGCGACAAGTTAATAACCGATTAATCCCCTTGCTAAACGCTTAGATCAGTGGCTGGAAAAACGTGCACGTTGCAATGAAAAGTTATTCCCAAAGCCGAATTGGAAGGGAGCGAAACGACAAGCCAGCCTACCGCTGCATGTTGTTCTTGCCGTGCTTTCAAGTCGGAAAAAAATCGGTCTAAAGCATAATCCATGCTGGCTGCATGTTGCTCGCGGGTGTTATCGACTTCTTAGATAATGCTGTCACTCATTTTCATCTCCTAAGTTCGTCAATCCATGCAGTAATGATGCTTTTATAATTAATTTGCCTTATTGCAACCCTTACCAAAATCGGAAGTGGTTTGGTCGTCATTGTACCTATTGGCGGCTGTCGGCTCTCGAAGAGAGCTAGCAGCCGCCGTGTTGCGCAGTTCTTACCAAAGCGTTGCAACTATTGACTGCTTAAAAATCCCTGCTAAAGGGTTTTAAGGTACTCGATCAACTCCCATTTTTCTTTTTCACTTAGGCCGTTACCGTAAGTATGCCCGGCATTCGAGTTGCCTGGAACACTAGTGTCAAATTCACTAGTTGCCGGTTCAGATTTCGTGGCAAACCCAACGTTGACCGGATCGAATTCCCAACTGCCGACATTAAACTTGGTCGGACGTTGGTCGGGTTTTTGGAGCAACGCCCATAAATTGGGCACAGAGCCGTTGTGCAAGTACGGGGCGGAAGCCCAGATACCGTTAAGCGGACGCGCTTTATAGCCGGGCGGACGGGCGCATCTCGCCGCATCGGTGTTAGGGTCACAATTGTCTTTGCAAGTGGCTTTGTGGTTTGCAAGAACATAAAGTTTCCCCCCATCTTTCAAGACGGATTTATCCAACGCTGTTTGTAACACCCCACTCACACCTATCCTGACTAATTGTAGGCTAAGAGTTTCCGGGCCTAATTTTTCCATCTCCGTTAAGGAACAGAGCTTGGACAATGGCTGGCCTTCCAGTCGCCCGGATTTGGAACGACGTTTGACAATATTACTAGCCATCGTTGAATCAGTGCCGATTTCATTGACCGGTACCATTGTGGCTTCGACCTTGCGGTTGGGGTCATCCCGATGGATGCCATGATGGCAATTAACACAGTTATCGTCATACAACTGCTTGCCAGGTTGAACCTTTACCTGATCAATCCTAGGCAACAGTTTTTCAGGCCACAATGGTGACCATAAGGTGGTTAAAATTTCTTCCAATTGCGTCAATTTTCCAATATTAGCGTGATTTTTAAACATCAACGACATGCCATCCGATGGGCTTTTATTAATCTCAAGACCGCCGTAGACACCGATCACCTCTCCAACATTACGCACATAAACCCCGATGCCTGCATTCACCGCCGAACCGTTCCATTGCACCTTGTCATGTTGTGGCGTATCCCACAACATGGGGTAAGACACGGGGGCATCGGCGGGTTTTGCATTTGCTGTTTCGTTGATGGCAGTCACGACCACTTCATTGAAGATGCTGCCAAACGCATCTAACCGCGCATAGCCACTTGCATGTGGGGATTTGTTGTTCTTAACACGAGTTCCGGCTTTGACACTTTCTTGTACCAAGTCGGCCTTTAACCCGGCGATCTGGGAGGTTACGGCGTTTTCCCCCAGCACACGGTTTGAAAAACGGGAAAATTTTTCACTATTATTGATCGTTGCTTGCATGGAAGTGGCAACTTCAGTGATAAAACCATCAAAATCATGATGCGCCGGTGCACCTTCGATGATATATTCATTATCTTGATAAGCCACTTTCCCAGTATGGCAAGCGGCGCAGGTAAAACCTAAATAACGGGTTTTACTACCCTCCTCGGCATCTGTATCTGCCACGAACCCAATCGGCAATCCATCAGGATTCCATTGGGGATCAGCCGACCAAGCAACAAAGCGGTAACGCTCTAAATTGTCTTTTGATGCCAGCATCTCTTGGCTATCAGGTCGTTCAAGGGCAAAAAACCAATCGTAAGGGAGCAAACGCGATCCTTGGCTAGTAAACCACCATTGCATCCGAGTTTCATGAGTCCAATTTTGCTCCAAGTAGCCTGGCATTTTCACTTCGGTATTTGGTGTTTTTTGCTTAACTATTGTCGCGGATGTTGCGGTTGAGTTGTGGATGCCAGAACCGGTGTTCACCCTGTTACCCGTTATCGTCTGCTTGTTATCGTCAGAACAGGCTAGCGTTAAAACTAAGCAACATCCCAATAACCATTGTTTTGTTTTCATAATCGCACCCCATTAAATTTGCAATCTCCCTCCCCTGTTTTGCCACGGTATGCCTGAACGTATAGTACATGCCTTAAACACAAACAGGGAAATGCTTTACAACTCTTAGCCAAATAACGTTTTAAACATCCTTTCTAGTAGCCGTATTAAAGACGGCAGCGGAACTGGTTGTTCAAGTCGATGCTCTGCCGAAGCTTGATAAACGGATTTCCGCAATCGGTTGATGCTGCCGATAGGCTGATGCTCAACTAAGGAATGCCAAGGCGTAAACGCCAATTTTTCACAATGGGTTTTATTTTCTTCAGACTCAACATCCAACTGTGGTACTGGGATGTGGATTTTAGCGACACTTTTGAAAGGATAACGTGCCTCATCCCAAAACGAAGAGGCGTTCTCAATCCCCAAATCATCGCCGCCATCGCGTACCTGAACCATAAAATCAAAACTTAATTCCTCGTTGCCATTCAAAGTGGCCGTCAATGCATCACGCAAATAGTTGTCTGGACGAGGTTTGTGCGGCGAAAGCTTAGGCGGTAGTTCAACACAGGGTTTAGCCGAAAATTTCATGACTCGATCCTGGCCAAACAAAAAGGGGGCGGCACTGAAATATTGGATGCCCATCGGATTTCCTATATCCGTGGTTTGAATGACTTGCTTAACGATTCTAAAACTTTCTTTAATCCGAAGTACATCCTCTTCTGTGATATTTTCCGCTTCCATATAAGTATGAATATTCCGCTTTTGCTCATCGGTTAGATTGGGGTTAGCCAACTGTAAAGGGGCAAAAAATCCGTCTGCCACATCATTGTCTCGCTCAAGGATTTTGTCCAAACGCAGATAATCCTTAGTATTGGCAAATGCAAACATCGGTTGGTTTATCATCAGAAAATCTTGATTTTTGGCTTCGCCATCCTCAATTAACACTTCGCCACCGACATCCAAAACTTTAATTGCCATCCCCCGACTGCCGTGTTCCGTAACGTCATTGTGGGTTACCGCATCTACCGCTTCCCTCGTATCAGGCCCAACTAACGCAGCGGCGTTGGAAAAGCGGATAATCGCAGCAAATTGCTTGCCCGGTTTGGCAAAAAGCCCGACCTGAAATTCCGGTCGAATATCGGCATTAACAGTAAAAGTGGCTTTCACACAACCATGTGATTTCGGATGGACGCCGCGTAATCTTTCATTGGGTGGCGGGTAACGCTTGTCTAACAAATTGACCGTAATTTTGGTGGTTTCGGCTATTTGCTTGGCTTCAAGCTCGGGGTCTTCAATATGCTCAAAAGGACATCTTGGGGGATTTGTAGCTGACATGACAGGCTCTCCTCATTATTATTGTTGTTATCAAAAGGGCTATTTTATTTTTTGAAATTTCCTGAAAGCCTAGCAAGACCTTAGATGTCGGAAATTGTTTGTCACAATGGCCAACGCCACACTTTCTAACTTTGTCTACCAACCAAAACTTGAAAACGGCAGAATAAAATTATTGCTTTTAAGCCGTTGATTAATTAACGTTCCTCATATAGAAAAATAGCGGGGATATTGAATGTGAGAATTTACCCCACCCCCCCGTCGGAATTTATAGCAAACCCACTTTAGAAAAGATATTAACTATTACCTGAGTATTAGTGAACTTTTCACATTTCAAATAAACAACCAATTTTATTTAAAAAAATACATAATAATTAGTTAATTATATTTATTACTATTTTTTACTTTTTTTCGATAACTTTCAAAATATTACCCCAAACGGGAATATTGACAAATGTTATTGAAGCTGATTTGCATTGCCTACCTCCAGAGATTTTCGGTACTCCTGATCTATTGTGTATGCGCCTTTTCCGCCACCGCCAGCTTTCTGGTCAGCTAGCTCCATCGCATGAACCAGGGCGGCGGGGATGTTCTGGCGGTTCAGATTGTCAACAGGTTGTTCCGCAAAATACAGTGTCCATTCGTTCATCGTCCAACGAAGTATGTTTGTTATTTTTGTGTAAGTATTGTTGTTACTATTTGTAATATCCAGAACGCTACGTAGGTAAACCAATAGAATCAAAAATCCAGAACGTTAAGCTAAAATGCAACAGACTGTTTTTACAATCGTTATTTTTATTGCGCCTAAAATTGCGAAGTGTTTTTGTTACTTTATGTAACAAACGAAGTATTGTTGTTACTTTTTGTTGGATTGGCGAATACATAGCCCTAGGATGATCAACTTCATCACACTTGGCATCAACAGAATGACTATCCTTTGCAGCATCCACTGGATCAACCATTGGCAGCGCCACTCATCCTCTATTCCAATGACCGATATCCATCTTTCACTTTCCTCAGCCGCCACTGTTCCGCAGCGACCACGGCATCGGTTTCCTGGTTGAACCATGAGCTCCTGACCGTGCCGGGAGAGCCGATCCGGCCCCATTCCCGCACCACCGACCAGTCATCGAAAACGCCTTGGCACACATGGATGCGGTAATACCGGTGTTCGTTCTTTTCCGGCCGCCGTTTTTGTAAATAACACGAAGGGCCCATTTATCCACCCTACCCTTGCCCGGCCTTTTTGTTGGCTTTGATTTTGGGCTTAAATTTAAACCCCTGGCCGGTATTTTTCTGGCTTTCCGCCAATACCGCTTCCACCCGTCTTAGCTCCTGCCGCAGACCACTACAGGTCTGGCGTAAACTGGCCTCCGATTCCTTCAACAGGGCAATTTGTTGGCTTTGCCGTTGCAACCTGTCCAAGTGTTTGTCTTCGGCAAATTGTTTTTCTTCGCTGATGCGGCGGGCAAACCAGGCTTGATCCTGTTCTTGTTGTTGCTGCCAGCGTTGGTGTTGTTCCTGCATCCCTGTTTGCTGGTCAGCCAGTTGTTTTTCCGCCTCCGCCAATTGTAACGCCAGCTGGGCTAGCGCTTGTGCCTGGGCGTCCAGCTGTTCGCGCATCACCTGGATTTGCTGTCCGCCTTCGGTTAATTGTCCCCTCGCCTCCCCCAACGATTGCTTCAAGGATGCGTTTTCTTGTGCCAGCCCCTCCATCACCATCCGGTTTTCGGCAATAGTGTCTAGGTAGCCCTGTTCATTTTGCAGGTACGCCTTTTCCGCCTCGACCACCGCCAACTTCCAAGCCTGCTCCATAGCATGGGCCAGCGCCGCCGGGATGTCCGGGCGGTTGAGCTTATCAAAGTGCTGTTCGGCAAAATGCCGCGTCCACTCGTTCATCGCCTTCTTGATGGTCACCGGGCTGTTGACGCCGATGCGCTCCCGGATCAGGTCGATGGTCGGGAAGCGCCCCAGTTCGGTGAAGACGGCGTCGCAGCAGTCGTAAGCGCGGGCGTAAGTGTCGGTGAGTTTTGGCATAGGTGGTAATTGGGGTTTGAAGTCCAACGGTACGAAAAGTAACGCTAGTCCCTACAATGATGTGCTTTTTGTAAAAAGCATTGTTTTGAGCGCCATAATTATTTTTCTTGTTTCAAGTAGGCGTAAAGAGTCGGCTTTGAAATACCCATCATTGTACAAATCTGCTTTATGGTATGTTTTTTCTCATCATACAGCTTAACGGCAAGCGCTTGCTTGTCGTTGCTGAGTGATTTTGGTCTTCCGCCGGTACGGCCTCTTGCCCTAGCTGCTTTAAGTCCTGCTTGTGTCCTTTCACGAATCAGATTGCGTTCAAATTCTGCAAGCGCACCAAAAATGTGGAAAATCAATTTTCCAGAACTTGATGAAGTGTCCATAGCTTCATGTAAGCTCTTCAATCCAATCCCTCTTGACTCCAATAGCGTCACCATCTCAATCAAGTCTTTCAATGAGCGGCTCAGTCTATCCAGTCGCCATACCACTAAAGTATCTCCAGGCCTTGCGTAGTTTATAGCTTCTTGTAACCCACGGCGTTCAGCTTTAACACCACTTATGTGATCTTCGTAGATACATCCACAACCCACTTGGTTAAGGGCGTCCTGTTGTAAATTTAAATTTTGGTCATCGGTGGATACACGCGCATAGCCAATGAGCATTTGTAGAGTCCGTAATGGTTAATATACTCGATGAAAAAGATATTATCTTAACTAAGATAGTTTTACCAAGTTTATTTACCCTATAATGCACCCGCCAAGGCATTTTGTCATGGCAAATCCAGCAGTAAAGAAAACCCTCGTTTTTCTGACTCCCCATTTCAAACGTAATGCCAATAGAATTCCTTACGAAAGAACAACGCAGCCATTACGGATTATTTTCGGGTGAACCCAATGACAATCAACTTGCCAGATATTTCCATTTGGACAATGCCGATATTTCGATAATCAACAATCGGCGTTGGGATCATAATCGGTTAGGTTTTGCGCTACAACTGACAACAGTGCGGTTTTTGGGCACATTCCTGACCGACCCAACTAACGTGCCGCCCGGTGTTTGTGCTTTTGTGGCACATCAAATTGGCGATATAGACAGTGGCTGCCTGTATAAATACTTGGAGCGGAAACCTACCCGTTATGCACATAGCGCTGAAATACAACATAGATATGGCTACCATGATTTCAATGGCTTTGCTTGGCGGTTCAAGCTAAGCCGCATACTTTATGCCCGTTCGTGGATCAGCAATGAACGCCCCAGCGTCATGTTTGATTTTGCAACGGCCTGGCTGATTGATAATAAAGTCCTTCTGCCTGGTGCAACGACACTTTCGCGCTTGATCTCAGAAATTAGGGAAAGGACTAACAAGCGGTTGTGGCAACGTTTGGCAGCTTTGCCCAATGATGCTCAGAAATCAAAACTGAAGGATCTTTTAAAAGTGCTAGATGGCGCCGGGTCTTCAAAATTTGACCTGTTACGCCGTGGCCCAGTGAGTATCAGTGGGCCATCACTTACCGCTGCGATTAACCGCTATGTTGAGCTTCGTGACTTTGGTGTCCATACGCTCAGATTAAAGCATATTCCGCTGATTCGGTTAAAAAACCTGGCCCGTTATGTCGGCATGGCCTCCCTGCATAAAATTTTACGCTTGCCAGAGGAGAGGCGCATCGCAACCCTGGTTGCTTTTGTTTATGCTTTTGAAATAGCCGCGCTCGACGATGCACTTGACGTACTTGATTTGCTGATCACCCAAGTGACCGCAGAGGCTAAAAAAAATGGGCGTAAAAAACGTTTGCGCACTTTGAAAGACTTGGATAGGTCTGCACTCATTTTAGCGGAAGCCTGTGCTTTTATGTTGAATGGTGTAGGTAGCGATAAAGATTTGCGCGATGCCCTTTTCACAAAAATACCAAAAGAGAATATGCTTCAATCTATTGCCACCATTAATGAATTGGCACGGGCACCGGACAACAATTATTATGACGAAATGGTCGAGCAATATGGCAGGGTTCGACGTTTTTTGCCGCACCTGTTGGATAAAATAGACTTCAAGGCTGCCCCAGCCGGAACAAGCTTGCTTGAAGCGCTCACTTATTTACGCCAATTGGATAGTAAACAGCAGCTATCCCTGAAAGATGCCCCAGTTGATATGGTTTCAAAATCTTGGCGGCGCTTAGTGTTTAATAAGGATGGCGAGGTAAACAAGCAAGCTTATACCTTGTGCGTATTGGACAGGTTACAAGATAATCTGCGGCGTCGTGACATTTATGTTGAAGCCAGCGACCGCTGGAGCGATCCCAGGGCAAAACTATTACAAGGTGAACATTGGGAAGCCAACAAACTGCAAATTTGTCGGGCGCTGGGCCATTCGCTGACAGCCGATGAGGCGGCCAAAAACTTGTCATCATCCCTCGATAATGCCTATAAACAAGCCGAAGCGAACTTTTCTACAAATGATGCCGTGCGCATTGAAACCGTCGATGACAACCCAACGCTGACCATCACTAACCTTGACCAATTGGAGGAACCGCCAATCCTGGTCCAGTTGCGCCTGCAAGTGACAAGTTTTCTGCCGCAGATCGATTTGACCGAATTGCTTTTGGAAATCCATGCACACACCGGTTTTGCCGATGCGTTCACGCATGTCAGTGAATCCAATGCGCGTGCTGACGATCTGGCCATAAGCATTTGTGCCGTATTGATAGCCGAGGCCTGCAATATCGGCATTGAGCCCTTGATCAAACATAATATTCCTGCCTTAACGCGTCATAGGCTAAACTGGGTGAAGCAGAATTACCTTCGCGCTGAAACATTGACGAGTGCGAATAGTCAGTTGGTCGATTATCACACAAGCATACCACTGGCAAAATCTTGGGGCGGGGGTGAAGTTGCATCGGCGGACGGCATGCGCTTTGTGACGCCAGTCCGAACCATCAACTCAGGGCCCAATAAAAAATATTTTGGCTCGGAAAGAGGGATCACTTGGTACAACTTCATATCCGACCAGTTTTCTGGCTTTCACGGGATTGTCGTCCCCGGAACATTGAGGGATTCAATTTTTGTTTTGGAAGGCTTGCTGGAACAGCAGACCAGCTTGAACCCCACTGAAATCATGACGGATACGGCAGGGTCGAGCGATATGATTTTTGGGCTTTTTTGGCTGCTGGGTTATCAGTTTTCACCACGTTTAGCCGACGCTGGGGAATCTGTTTTTTGGCGTATTGATGTGGATGCCGATTATGGCGCACTTGATAAGCTCGCCAGAAGTAACGTGAAAATGAACCGCGTTACGCAACATTGGGATGACATGTTGCGTATTGCCGGTTCGCTTAAACTAGGCGCCATCCAGGCGTCAGAACTGATTCGTTCATTGCTCAAAAGCGAACGGCCTTCAAGTCTGGCCAAAGCGATTATTGAAGTGGGGCGCATCAATAAAACCATTTATCTGCTGAATTATATAGACAACAAGGAATATCGTCGTCGAATCTTAACGCAGCTTAATCGTGGCGAAGGCAGGCACGCCGTTGCCAGAGTAATTTGTCATGGCCAACGGGGTGAAATTCGAAAACGCTACCGCGAGGGCCAAGAAGACCAACTCGGCGCTTTAGGGCTTGTCACCAATGCGGTTGTGCTTTGGAATACCCTATACATGGAATCGGCTTTAAATCATATGAAAGGCCAGGGTACCCCTATCAATGAAGGAGATTTTTCTAGGTTATCCTCATTGCTACATTCACACATAAATATGTTGGGACACTATTCCTTTGTGCTAACTGACCTCATTTCAAAAGGTAAGCTAAGGCCTTTAAATAATCAAAGTTGAATCATGGTAGAGGCTAGCGTTACTTTTCGTACCGTTGGACTTCAAACCCCTAATTAGGTGCGGACCGTATCGGATGGGTTTTATTATAAATAATCCTTTCAGTTTTGCGCTGATTAATTTCACTTACTAAAGGACTTAGTTAAGATAATTCATATTATCTATAGGAAGTGGCGTAAACCCATGCTACACTTTCTTTTTTATCAAAAACTGCAATATTACAATAGCTTGTGACATTTTTTCACCTGGCCACCTGCCCCATAAAGACAAGAGCTGTCAACCCCCGTCAAACCCATTGGAACCGACCCTATGCCCTCCCCTCTTTTGAACCTGGATGAACTGGCGCTTCTGCGTAACTGGCTGAATGGCGTGCCCGTTGACGTGTTGGTAGATTATTGTGGGGATAAACATCCCTTTACTGTTGTGGCCGGACTGAGGTCACGGCTATTGCTAAAGGCACGCCGGCTGGATAAAGGCTGGGGCGATGCCTGGCTGGCAAAGCCACCGGCGGCCAAGGCCTTGCCAACCGCCTTGCAACGGCTGGAAACCCTACAACAGGCCCCCGATATTGAACCGGATATCAGCCAACCCTTGGCTTATTGGTTAGTTGACGAATGGTTGGAAAAATTACAGCCACTCAATGTGGTGACGGTGGCGGACTGGCTAAGGCACTACCAATCCTGCGAGGGGGGGCGTTGGTGGCAAGCCGTACCCGGATTGGGCGGCATAACGGCCAAAGCCATTGAAGACCAGGTCGGCCGCCATTTTCCGATTGAGATGGCCAACCGTCCGCGACAGGCCATGCCGGTGACGTATACCACGGGGGTTGTGCCTTTGGAGCAATTCCTGTTGCCGGATGAGCTCGATGGCTCCCAAGGCATGAACCGCTCGGCCAACACCCCCTTTATTCCGGCCACGGATGATTACCAAGCCATCGGCAATTGGCTGGCGAGACTGGAACCCGCCAGCCACACTTACCGGAGTTACCAGCGGGAAGCGGAACGCCTGTTGTTATGGGCCATAGTGGCCAAACAAAAAGCCCTGTCTTCGTTGGACATGGTGGATATGGGCGAATACCGCACGTTCTTGGCCGACCCACAGCCGGCGCATTTATGGGTTGGGCCGCCCAAAAAGAAGGGGCAGCAAGATTGGAAACCGTTTACCGGCCCCTTATCGCCGCGCAGCCGCCGGTTTAGCGAAACCGTGATCAATGGCTTGTTCACCTTCCTGGTCAACCAACGCTACCTGTTGCACAACCCGCTTACCGCCTTGTCCAAACTCAAAAACCCGGATGCCCTTAAACCGATGGACACCCACCGCTCGTTCAACGAAGCCCAGTGGCAATTGATACAAACCTTTTTGGACACCCAATTGGCCAATGCCGACGGGCTTGAAAAACAAAAATGGCTGCGGACACGGATGATCATCCTGTTGGCTTACGGCACGGGGCTGCGCTTGCATGAGTTGGCCAATGCCAAATTAAGTGATTTGGAAACCCGCCAACGCCAAGGGCAAACACAACATTGGCTACTGGTATTGGGTAAAGGCCAAAAATGGCGGGATGTGCCCATTCCCCTGCCGTTATACCGATTGATGGCGGAGACCTACCAACAACTGACAGGACGCCAACTGAACCGGCCTGCGCCGGAAAACCCCATCATTCCCCCGTTGCGGGGGTCAGCCAGTAATGCCCTCACACCTTTGGCGATCCATAGGGTCATCAAGGAAGCCTTCACCACTGCTGCCAGCAGCCTAAGCATAACTAACCCGGAAGCGGCAGAAAAATTATTGGCCGCCAGCGCCCATTGGCTGCGGCACACCCACGGCTCACTGGCGGTGGACCGCAACATCCCGCTCACCATGATCCGGGACAATTTAGGGCACAGTAATATTGCCACCACCTCCAGCTATGTCCATTCGGACAACGATGCCAGGCATGATGCTTTTGTTAAGGAGTTTTAGTCATTTCGTTAAAGTGTCCAATGATTGGACACTTTATTTTAAAATGTATCCATTGCGTCATTAATATCTGTGTGTATAATAAAATCTTTACATTTTGAGGATTAAAAGATGCAAGAGAATCAAGAAAATACCTATCTTTGTCCGATTATTGCTGTTTATAATCAGAAAGGTGGTGTTGGTAAAACCACTACAGTTGTCAATTTAGCGGCTGAATTTGGTAGGAAAGGATGTACTGTGTTGGTTATAGATGTTGACCCTCAGGCAAATGCCTCGACTCACATCGGCGCTGTTGATCCCAACCTTTTTGAAAAAAATGCTATCTCATTATTCTGCGATAAAAAAACACGAACCGACATTGCACATTTAGCCGAGTTGATAAGTCAAGACGTGAACGATGGATTTGAAAACGTCTGTTACATCCCGGCGACTGACCAATTGGATATCGTCGTTACTGAAACATTAAGGATTCACTCTAACAGGCCGCTCGAGGAATTGAAGGCCCGGTTAAATTTATTGCGCGATAGTTTTGATGTCATTCTGATTGATTGCCCCCCCGCCCTCTCTTTGTTAACTGGCAACGCCATATCAGCCGCAACCCATTTTATGATCCCGGTAGATACCAGTTCCGATTATTCAAGAACGGGGTGGGTCAATTTGATGACCTATATCAAAGACAAAACGCCTGAAACAAATCCTGATTTGGTTTATCTGGGAGCTTTACTAACCCGCCATAGCGAAAGTATTAATGTTCAAAAAGCGATTGCTCAATCATTTGATCAGTTGGAGATGGAAATGGAATTATTTCCGGGTGCAGGTAAAAGATTACCCGTCTATATTCATACCTCAACCAAAGTGGGCGAAGCATCGGTGCTTAGGGAGCCCATTAGAAAAACTGCAAGAAGCAATAAGGTGACTAAAGATTACAACGATCTGGCGGAGTACCTATTGAAAACCTTGTCCATTCAGCAATCATTAAAGAACTGAGGTAAGTTATGACACAAACTAATAAACCGTCAGCGCTTGGGCGGTTGCAAGATAAGATTGCAACCAACGGTAAAACCCAGTTAAAAGCGATATCAGAAGTCAAAGAAAGAAATAGTCTAGTGAGTGCGGTTAATGAATCAAGCCTTGATATTGATCTAATAACCCCCAATCCTTTTCAACCAAGGAAGGTCTTTGATCATGAGAAAATAATCGAATTGGCAGAAGCCATCAAAGAAAATGGCTTGATCCAGCCCATCGCAGTGAGGGCGGTTGATGATGGTTATCAAATTATTGCTGGCGAAAGACGTTTTCGTGCTTGTAAATATCTCGGCCACACGAGCATTCAAGCTGTCATTTTTAATGCGGATGATGAAGCAACAGCAATGATGGCTATTTCTGAAAATATAGACAGGGAAGATTTGTCAGATTACGAAGTGGGTCAAGCCATACAAAACATTTCACATTTATTTGAAAAGAAAACTGAACTTAGTCGATATACAGGTAAAACACGCTCTGATATTTACCGCTATTTGGCTTTTAATGATCTCCCTGACTGGCTTAAGGGTAGGCTTAACGGTAATCCAATTCTTATTAATAGAAATAATGCACAGCTTTTGGTGTCGTTCTTCAAGGAAGCGGACTATGTGGAAAGCAAACATAAAGAACACGTTGTTTCGGCTTTAAACATGATCGAGGAGAACGCATTAACCCAAACTTTGCTGCTACCTAAAATAAGACGGTTAATTCGTGATGCGGAAACCCCCCGAAGACAATCGGATAACGTGGTTTCAAAAAAATATGCCATAAAGGGCAAAAATGTCGGCGGCTTTAGTTTTGACGACAATAAAGTGGTCATAAAACTAAATTCCGAATTAATCACAGATGATGTGGCAACTTCTATTTACCAGATGGTTGCCGATGCTTTGGCTGAACTTGAAATGGGTTCAGATATTTAAAAAGTGTCCAATCATTGGACACTTTTTAGATTAGGTACTTCACATGGCAGTGTATGGGAAATTTTCAATGAATTATAAGGCTTAGAGAATTTTATGGTTGCAATAAAGATAATAAAATCCAGTAATGAAAAAGACTGGTATAGCAACAAAATTGGTCAAATTTTTAAATTATCTTTAAAAGATAACATTAGTTTTATGGTTAAAAATGATTCTGGACAATTTTTAGCAGTGGCACTTGATGATGCAATCATAATTGATGTACCCGATTAATAAGCCTTACACGACATACATCAATAAAAAACAATTTCCATGTCAGGCTAACCTTTATTATATTCAGATGGGAGAACGCCGACCAGAACTCGTTGGTCATGGATTACTTACCACCATCAACTCAATATTGTCTATGCTTGTGAATCAAGTAGCAGATCGGGAACTCCTGTATCCTGGTAACAAAAACAATGTACGTGCTGCTGTTGACGTTCGCCCAGATCATTCAAAAGTGTCCAATCATTGGACACTTTTTGATTAAGATTTAATTTTGAATATCCTGTGTTTTATGATAAAAATTAACTGATTTTTGTGGATTCCTTTGGAAACCCGAAATACGTGCCAGTTCAGCACTATAAATAACGAATAAACATTACTACATTGAAACGAAGCAGTTTTTACTGTTATTTAAAACAACGCGGTTTGCCGCAATCTGAAAACAACACGGCCTTGCCGTAATTTAAAACTAACCCACCAGGGAACCATTTTCCCGGTCGGGCATTTGTGTTTCCTGGTTCAACATAGGAATGCACAGATGAAAAAAATCCCCTTAGCTACAACTTTTGGCATCGAAGCGCCATCAAACTTAAACATTGATGCGTTTGTTGATGACAAAAATCCATATATTCCTTCCAAACATGACTATGTGTTTAGAAAGGATCAAGTACGAGACCTTCTTGCTTTTCTCTCAAATTCTTACGGAGACGCTTATTATTTAACTGGTCCAACAGGGTCAGGAAAAACGTCTTTAGTTTGCCAAATTGCAGCAAGGTTAAATTATCCAGTTCAGCAAATAACGTGTCATGGTCGATTGGGTTTTAATGACCTTGTCGGTCAATTCATGATGTCTAATAGCTCCATGACTTTTGTCCACGGTCCACTTTCCGTGGCTCTTCGTGAAGGCCATATTTTGATTTTAAATGAACTCGATTTAATGGACCCTTCAGAGCTTTCCGGGTTAAATGACATTATAGAAGGCAGTCCTCTTACCATTCCTCAGAACAATGGTGAATTGATCAAGCAACATGCCAATTTCCGTTTAATTGTGACAGGCAATTCAGCTGGACAAGGTGATCCGAGCGGTTTGTATTCTGGCGTCATGCAACAAAACTTGGCGTTTATGGATCGTTTTAGAATGATGATTGTTGATTATCCAGAACCTTCAGTTGAGAAATCCATCCTTAACAAGAGATTGGATGCCCTTGGCGTTCCGGTTGATTCTGTAATGGATGTGGTGATCGACAATATGATTAAAGTGGCGAATGAAATCCGCCGACTATTCATGGGATCAGTTGATGGAGCTGGAGCATTAACGGTAACAATGTCTACACGGACATTAATACGCTGGGTCAATATCATGGTGAACTTCAGACGCGCTAAAAACGTACTGTCGTATTCGCTTGAGCGATCTTTAACTTTCCGTGCGGAACCTGCACAGCGTGAAGCGATTCACCGTATTGCCAAAGATATTTTTGGTGATGATTGGGAGACGGCATGACAGCTAGTGATAGATTTCGTTTGTACCGTTTTTATCATTCCGACGGTTCCAGTAAAGACTGGGGCATCAGGGTAAATATTGATGGGACGTTGATCCGAAAGTATGGGAAAACGGGATCACGCTTGAACACAAGTGTAACTCCGCTTAATTCTGGACAAGCTACTTTTCAGAAATTAATCAACCAAAAGCTAAACAAAGGTTACCAATACTTGGGTGAGTTTTACATTGATGATAACGGGAAGGTTCTTGATTCGCCACCCCTGCCATCAACGGCTCATCAGCCGATTATTCTTGAGCCTTATATTTATTGGCGGGTCAAGCATATATCAAACATCAGTATCCATGATCCTGTATTGAAACAGTATTTGAAAATTATAGGTCATTTGTCCGACATCTTTGTTACTCATATGCCGGAACAGACCGAGTGGATCAAAGCATTTATCAGCTCACAACCTGCTTTTGAAGGTAACGGCACTACCGGCAAACTATTAAAAACAGACGGCGTCATACCGTTGTTATTTTTAATGGCCTTAAAAAAATGCGTCCCTGTTGGCTTCAGCGTATCGCTGACCACCGAAGACTTCATTGCAATCAGTGACCAACTAAAACTGGAAACCCAAGCATTGTCCTTTTTCGGGACAACTGTCGAGCAAGTCCGTCCGATTGCCGAAGCCCTCGGTTTGTTGGTGAAAAGGTTGGATTTGTCTGGCATTCAAACCGAAGTGGCTGACTGCTATTTTTGAAAATATTTTTTAACTACCCAGAAGGGCAATAAGCCCTGATGGGCATATTTGCCCTTCTTTACACTATTGGAGAGCACTTATGACTACAACAACTATTACAACATCCACTCACACTGCTGAATTCATGCTCGATCAGCTTCAAGTGATAAAACTGAGTATCCGGCTCTGGACCAGTTCCAAAAAGCTGCGCCCTGAAGACCTTAAGCTTGCAGACGGCACTATCTTGCCTCCAGACACTTTAGCGTCTTTAGGTACTAAAAAGACTGTTAACCCTAAGCAACTGCTTGAGTTTACACGGATAAAAAAAGAAGCTGAGAGGATATGCCTTGAATCCGGTATCCGTTTTATTGGCGGGTTTGCAAACCCTAGTGATGAAATACCTCGTATCGTCAATGAGCTCGACGAACTTTCTAAGTTATTTAACAAAGAAAAAGAGCGGTTTTTGAACGAATATTCTGCAAGCACGGAACAATGGGTCAACCAGCATCCCGATTTTGCAGATGCTATCCGTAAAGCTATCGAACCAGTGGCTAGTGTCGAACGAAAATTGGTTTTTGATTACACGGTTTTCCATGTCAGCAAACCAAAAGGAGAGCTTGGTGATTCACTAAATCGACATACACTCTCATTGAGTGATCAGTTATTTAAGGAGATTGCCCAAGATGCCAAAGAGCTTATCGACCGTTCATTTGTCGGTAAAGATACCGTTACAGCACGAGTTTTAAACGCTTTCAGACGTATGCGCGACAAACTCAATAGTTTGGGCTTTCTTGATTATCGCTGTTTTGCCATAGTTGACGAAATTGATAAGATTTTGGTATCAATGCCTAAAAGCGGTCCTTACAATGGCTCTGCTTATCATGCCTTGTTCTCCTTGGGTTTGCTATTGTCCGACCCGGACAAAGTTAAGGCGCATGGCAGTGGTTTGTCTCAATCGTCGTTTCCTGGCAATGACCAAGATATTGACGGCCAATTACTTACTATTGATGATGCTATTACAGAAAGCGATGATGTAGCAGCGGCTTGGTTTACTGAATCAACGTTGTTCATGTTAGATGATTACAGCGTCACGCAATATATTGAAGAAGATCAGGATTGTGATAAGGATGAGGATTCCAAATCTCCTCAGTTGCAAGCACAGATCAACGTGCCTGCATTAACCGAATTGGATGCCGCCAACGCCATCGTATTTAATGGTGCTGTTCAACAACCGGTCTTAAATCAAGATGAAAGCTCCGTAGATCAACAGATTCCCGCGGCTCTTCAATCTACCGATATGTGGTTCTAATAGAACTTTTTAAATTTAACCTTACCTGGCGGGTACTAACTACCCGTGTAGGGCGTTCGTATTCGCCATCTACTATTTGGAGATATTTATGCGAACAATATGCCCACAAGTAAGCGGAATCTATGAAAACAACAACAATGCTGATCCAAGTGATCCTTATGCTTTCCTGATGCTCAAAAAAGACGAGCCATTACGGGAGTTGATTTCAACTAATGCCTTTAAGGTAAATTTATCAGGTGAAAGTAAACGTCTAACCCGCCCACCTACGCAAACCTGATACGACCTGTCATCCTTGCCCTTTTGGATGGGGAATACCGATGGCATTATCAATGAAGTGGATTGGGCA
>Ga0247836_1000784_pt1 | contig 56370 bp, 42 predicted proteins | sample LaCruzMarch2015__4_FD_187116 | JGI IMG/M metagenome (GOLD analysis project Ga0247836, IMG submission 187116) | Freshwater microbial communities from meromictic Lake La Cruz, Castile-La Mancha, Spain - LaCruzMarch2015_14m | ecosystem: Environmental > Aquatic > Freshwater > Lake | place: Spain... | reverse complement strand
CCTCCATCTTTTCGCTGCCCCTCCAAAGTGGGCTGCGTTCCCTGTAAACCCACAGCCGTAGCCCGAAAAAATCAAAGCATCCTGTCTTTACAGGCCTTTCTGGCATTCCGCCGGGGAAGTTAGGTTAACTCCGAAAAACAGTTCTTATTTTCCCATTTAGGGTAAATATGCCGGGCGCGGAGGCTCTCGGCGCGTTCTTTGTCCTGCGGATCGGGCCCGACGCGGACTATTGAAAAAACCGCCGGACGGCGCGTTGTTCGTCCGGGGTGATGTTGCTTGTTCCCACTCGGTTGCCGCCGGTGCCTGTGCCCGCCGAACCTCCCGACGCTGCGGGATCGGGAGCGTCGGCTGGTTTTGGAGCGCGGAGTTCCGTTCGTAGGAGGTCGCCCGGGGTGGCATCTTCGAGAGGGGCGGCGACCGGTTCGTTTCTTCCCGCCAGCTCAGGTGACGTGGCGCCCAGCGTCAGGGGGGCCTCCCCGGGACCGCGATTAACGCCGCCCTTTCCGGAACCGTCTTCGCCTTCGCCCTCCCCGGGGGATTGGCCCCCGGATCCCGGATTGCTTCCCTCAGCGAGTTGTTCTTTCCGTGATTTCCATTCCTCTTCGGACAACTGGCGGATCTGAGAGGGATCGATTCCGCCGTTTTGCGCAAGGCGTTCGAGGTTGACCGGCAAAGATCCCTGGGTGAGTTCGCTTAACGCTCGCGCCAGTTCTTCTTTTGCCGCAGGCGGGAGATCCGGGGATGCGCCGTCCTGGCGGGCCTGATCCAGGAGGGATGCAACGGTTTGCAGGTTGGCTGAGACGTTGCCCATGGAGGACTCAAGGGAATCCCGGAGGTTCTCAGCCGCCTCGAGTTGGTCATGTCGGTACCAGTCTTCCTGCGGCGCTTGGGAGAGTTGATCGACCTGTTGCTGAAATTCCGCGATCGCCTCGGGTCGGACGAGCTTTTCCTCTTTCATTTGGTTGATCCATTCCTGCGCCTGCGCGATGGACGACGGAAGCGACGGCGGAAGCGGGACACGTTTCGTCACCCCCGGCAGCGGGGCCCAGATGCTCAATGCGATCAGCGCCACCGCGGGGGATCCCTGGCGGAGGATGCTTGCCCATTGCCAACGCAGTCCATCGTCGAATGTCACCGGCGCGGCGGGCCAGGGTCCCACCCCGGCCGCGGCGGCGGGGAGGCGCGATTGGAGACCCAGGGCCTCGTCGATTCGGACCAGGGCTCCCTCCTCGGTCAGCGCGTGGAGTCGCGCGAGGATCCCTGCTGCAACGGCTGCCGAACCCACCAGGACGGCCGCGACGGCGACGAGGACTACGGGATTCCATTGCAGCCCGCGGCCAACGACCACGGTCGCTCCCACCACGAGAGCCGCCGGCAGGGACACGTAAAGAAAACGCGAAACCCACCAAGCGGCCAGCCAACGGATCCGGAAGACACGGGCCCGGTGGATCCACCAAGCGGCGGGGTCCGTCAGATATTCCCTTCGACCCACGAGGCGTACGCCGGTAGCACGTGATCGGGTCGTAACGAGATCAACTCAGGAACCTCGTACGGGTGGAGGTCCTTCAGCCGCATCTCGAATCGGGTCATGCGATCCGTGGGGATTTTGAAAATCACGACGGTCTCGTCGGTTTCCTTCAATTCCCCCTGCCAGATATAAAAGGATTTCGCCGGAGGCAGGATGTTGGCACACGCGACGGTTCTTTCTTCGACCATCGTTTTGACGAACTCGGCGGCGGATTCGGGATCGGGGAAGGAACTCAGGACAACGCGAACGATTTCGATCATAAGGGTCAGGCTGCGGTTGGGATGGCGGGGGAAACGGAGAGAGGTGACGGGGTGCCTGGTGCGACGGCCTGTTTGCGGCAAATCCATCCTCCGCCCACGACGAGGTCTCCGTCGTAGAAAACGGCTGCCTGGCCCGGAGTGACCGCGCGTTGCGGGATGGGCAGGTCCACGCGGGCCCGGAGACCGTCGAGCGGGGTGACGATCGCCTCGGTTCCAGGATGGGCGTACCGGATTTTCACGGAAACGTGTTCCGGTCCGGTGGGGACGCGGGAGGTCCAGTTGACGTTGTCGACTTCGAACGAATCGCAGATGAGGTCTTCGTCATACCCGAGGATCACCCGGGAGTTTACGGGATCGATATCGACGACGTACATCGGACGTGGCGAGCCTCCCGGCAAGCCTTTGCGCTGACCGATGGTGAACATTTCGATCCCGCCGTGCTCGCCGAGGAAACTTCCCTGCACGTCGTAAAACCCTCCCGGATGGAACTGGTCGTCGCCCAGATGCGAGCGCAGGAACGCCTTGTAGTCGTTGCCAGGAACGAAGCAAATCTCCTGACTGTCTTCTTTGTCGGCGACCTTGAGGCCGAGGTTTCGTGCGATTTGGCGGATTTCGCTTTTTTCCAAGCCCCCGAGCGGGGTGAGGGCGTGGCGGAGTTGATCCTGGCGAAGACTGAACAGGAAGTACGACTGGTCCTTTTTGGGGTCTTTGCCTTTGCGGAGACGGGCGCGATCCGGGGAGTTCTCTGGGGCGTGCTCGACGATCGCGTAGTGGCCGGTCGCAATGTAGTCGCACCCGAGTGCGCGCGCTTTGTCCCACAGATTACCAAACTTGAGTTTTTCGTTGCAGAGCACGCAGGGGTTGGGCGTGCGGCCGGCTTGGTATTCGGACGAGAAGTAGTCGATGACCATCTTCTCGAACGCGTTGGCTTCGTCCACCACGTAGTGTGGCATTCCGAGGGCGTGGGCAACCCCGCGGGCATCGGCGACCGCCTGGGGACCGCAACATTTGTCCTCCGCACGCGACATGCAATCCTGCGGCCAGACTTTCATGGTCACCCCGACCGCGTCCCAACCCTGTTGCTTCAACAAATAGGCGGTGACGCTCGAGTCCACGCCGCCGCTCATGCCGACCAGTACGCGGCGCGATGGGCTTGGAGACTCGGACATGGGAGTAAAGTGCGCGGGGGTGGGCGAGTGTGCAAGGCCGGATCTCGGAGAGTGTGAAAGGGGCTGCCAGCCCCTTTGGTTTGGTCAACAGGGGCAAGCTGCCCCTGTCACAATGACTTTTTCTTGCGCTCCTGCAGACTTTGCAAAACCACGAAGAAGGATGGGACGAAGACAACCGCGAGGCAGGTCGACGCGAGCATTCCACTCGCGACGGCAAGTCCGAGGCACTTCCGCGCGGATGCGCCGGCCCCGCTGGAGAGGATCAGCGGCAGGACGCCGAGAATGAATGTAACGGACGTCATGATTACCGGCCGAAAACGCGACCTCGCCGCATCCACCGCCGCATCAATGATGGTCGCTCCTTTCGCATGGGTCTCCCTCGCCATTTCCACCACGAGGATGGCATTCTTCGCCGAGAGGGCGATCAGGAGTACGAGGCCGATCTGCACGTAGATGTTGTTCGGAAGGCCGGTGACCTTCATCGCAAGAACCGTTCCCAGAACCGCGAGCGGAACGGCGAAAAGCACCGCCAGCGGCGTGACCCAGTTTTCATACTGGGCCGCGAGGACGAAGTAGACGAGCACAAGGGAAAGGGCGAAAACGAGAATCGTCGCCGAGCCCGCGAGCTTCTCCTGATAGGACATCGCGGTCCACTCGTAGCGCATTCCGCTCGGCAGGATGCGGTCTGCGATCGATTCCATCAGCCGCATCGCCTCCCCGGAACTGAAACCCTTATTCGCCGCGCCGACAATCGCCGCCGTGGGGTAAACATTGTACAGCGAAATCACCGCCGGCCCGACCGCCGAGTCCACGGAGGCGAGTGAGCCCAACGGGACCATGTTGCCGCTGTTGTTTTTCACCGTGTAGTTGAGGATCTCCTCGACCTTCCCGCGGAATGGCTTATCCGCCTGTGCGAACACGTTGTATGTGGTGCCGAACTTGGTGAACTGATTCACGTAGCTCGAGCCGAGGTACGTCTCGAGCGCATCGAAAACATTACTGACTTCCACTCCGTAGATCGCGACTTGGGAGCGGTTGACTTCGAAATCGAGCTGCGGCACGTCGGCGCGGAAGGGGGTGAGTGCCATGCGGATGACCGGGCTTTGCCTTGCCTCCGCCGCAATGCGATCACTGATCTCCTGCAGGCGCGTGTAGTTGAAAGAGCCATCGACCGACTCGATTTGCATCTGGTACCCGCCGGAAAGTCCGAGTCCGGGGATCGGCGGCGGCACGAGCACCAGGGTATTGGCTGAATCGACCTCCTGGACGGCGCGGTTCACGGCTTCATACATGGGAAGCAGGCTCTCCGCTTTGCCCCGCTCGCCCCATGGTTTTAGCATGGCGTAAATGATCCCCGCATTCGCGAGCGCGGAGTTGTTGTCGATGGGGGAAACGCCGCCGATCTGGATGGTGTGCGCCACGCCCGGGATCTTTTGAATGGCCGCGGCGATTTTGCCCATCGCCTCCTGCGTACGGCCGAGCGTGGCGGCGTCCGGGAGTTGAATCGCCGCCATGATGTAACCCTGGTCCTCGGTCGGAATGAACCCGGTCGGCGCCTTCACCAAACCCCAACCTGCCAGTGCAACCAGCAGCGCTGCCACAACCACGACGAGCTTGCTGTGATGCACGAGCCGACCGATCAACGCCGCATACAAATCCTCAACGCGCTGGTAGCAGGCGTTGAAGGCGCGCGAGAAGATGTTTTTCTTCTTGTTCGGGTCGATAGGGCGGAGCCACAGCGCGCACTGCGTGGGCTTCAGGGTGGCGGCATTGATCCCGCTCAAGACCGCGGTGACCGCGATAACGAGCGCAAATTGACGGTACATTTGCCCCGTGATCCCGGGCAGGAACGCCGCCGGAAGGAACACGGAGATCAATACGAGCGTCACGCCGATGATCGGCCCGAACAGTTCATCCATCGCCGCGATCGCGGCTGCCTTTGGCGTCTTCCCCCGCTCGATGTGCTTGGCGGCGCCCTCCACGACGACGATCGCATCATCCACGACGATGCCGATCGCCAGCACGATCGCGAAGAGCGTCAGCGTGTTGATGGTAAAACCCAACGCCGCCATCCCCGCGAATGCCCCGATCACTGTGACCGGAACGGTCGTCGCAGGCACGAGGGTCGCACGCCAGTCCTGCAGGAAGATCATGATCACGAGCAACACGAGAAATCCCGCCTCGAACAGCGTCTTGTAAACCTCCTTGATCGACTCCGTGACGAAGAGCGTCGTATCGAACGGGATTTCGTATTGGATGCCCGGCGGGAAATCCGCCGCGAGTTCCTTCATTTTCGCGCGAACGCGATTGGCCGTATCGAGCGAATTCGACCCCGGGAGCTGGAAAATCGCCACTCCGCCGGCGGGACCCCCGTCGTACGTGAAAAACTGCCCGTATTGCTGCGACCCCAACTCGATGCGCGCGACATCGGAGAGTCGCGTGATTTCCCCTCCGCTGTCGGTGTTCGATTTGACGACAATCTCGCCAAACTCCTCCGGCGTGCTGAGGGGTCCGTTCACGTTGACCGTGAGTTGATTTGCCTGTTCCGGCGTGGCGGGGGCGGCACCGATCTGACCCGCGGTGACCTCGGTGTTTTGGTCCTGGATGGACTGGATGACGTCTGAGGGCGTGAGGGCGCGCGCCTGGAGTTGGTTGGGGTCCAGCCACACCCGCATGCTGTAGGGACCCACGCCGAAAACCGTCACGCCGCCGACGCCGGGGACGCGTTCGAGTTCGTCCTCGAGATTCAATGCGGCGAAGTTGTTGAGGAATAGCCCGTCGAATTGGTTGTTCGGGGAAGTGAGCGTGATGATCTGGAGGATCGCCGTGGACTTTGTTTGCGTGACCACGCCCTGCGTTTGCACCGCAGAGGGAAGCTGGGCCATCGCCGCGGACACGCGGTTTTGCACCAGCACCTCGGCGTCGTTGGGGTCGGTTCCGATGTCGAACGAAACCACGAGTGTGTAGTTGCCGTTGTTCGTCGAGTACGACTGCATGTAGATCATGCCTTCGACCCCATTGACCTGTTGTTCGATCGGGAGGGCGACTTTTTCCACCATCGTCCGGGCGCTGGCACCGGGGTAGGAGGCGGTGACTTGGATGGTGGCGGGCGTGATGGAAGGGTACTGGGCGACGGGGAGGGTAACGATCGCCACGCCGCCGAGCAGCATCATCACGAACGCGATGACGTTCGAAAGGACGGGGCGCTCGATGAAAAATCGCGAGAGCATGCGCGACTAGCCCTCGGCGACCTGCGGCGCGCCCGCTTCGGGTTCGGGCGGGGTCCGGGGCGATTTCCTTTCCGCCCACCGCTGGAGAATCACGTAAAACGACGGAACAAACACGACGGCCAGACAGGTCGACGCGAGCATTCCGCTCGCGACGGTAATGCCGAGGGACTGCCGGGAAGCCGAGCCGGCGCCGGTCGACAGGATGAGGGGCACCACACCGAGAATGAACGTGAACGAAGTCATCACGATCGGACGAAACCGCGAGCGCGCCGCGGAGACCGCCGCATCGAGGATCGACGCCCCGCCGTCCCGACACTGCCGCGCCATTTCGACGACGAGAATGGCGTTTTTTGCCGAGAGGGCGATCAGGAGGATGAGTCCGATTTGGACATACAGGTTGTTCGGAATGCCCGTGAGCCGCAGCGCGAATACGGTTCCGAGTACGGCGAGCGGGATGGCAAAGATCACCGCGAGCGGGAGGATCCAGCTTTCGTACTGCCCCGCGAGAACGAAGTACACGAGCACCATGGCGAGTACGAACGCGGCGATCGTGGCGGCGCCGGTGAGCTTTTCCTGGTAGGACAGGCCGGTCCATTGGAAGCGCATGCCGCGGGGGAGGATCTCGGACGCGATGTTCTCCATCACTTTGAGGGTTTCACCGGAGCTGTAGCCGGGGCTGGACGAGCCCAAAATGGCGGCGGTCGGATACAGGTTATACAACGAGATCGCGGCCGGACCGAGCGCGGGAGCGATCGAAACGAGGGAACCGATCGGTACCATTTTCCCGCTCGAGTTCTGCACGGTATAGTTTTTCACGGCTCCGATATCCATGCGGAACGGGGTGTCGGCCTGCGCGTAGACGTCGAACGTCCGACCGAATTTCGTGAATTGGTTCACATACGTGGAGCCGAGATTCGTCTCCAGCGCGCTGAAGACGTCGGTGGCCTGCACGCCGTACGTGACGGCCTCGCGGCGGTTCACGTTGATAGCGATCTGGGGAACGTGCGCGCGGAACGGCGTGAGCACGCGTTCGATCTCCGGGTGTTTCTTCGCTTCGTCGACAATCGCCTGCGCGATCGATTGCAGTCGCGTGTAGTCAAACGTGCCGTTGGCGAGTTCGAGCTGCATCTGGAAACCCTCGGAGATGCCCAGCCCCTGAATCGGAGGCGGTAGGAGGACGAGGCAATTCGCATCCTGGATCTGTTCAACCGCCTCGATAATCTCCGAACGAATGCTGGCGAGATTTTCCGAGCGGGCCCGTTCCTTTGACGGCTCCAGGACCGCGTAAATGACCCCCGCGTTGAAAAGCGAGGCGCTGGCATCGATGGGGGAGGCGCCACTGCCTCCGATCACGATCGTGCTCGCGACCCCCGGGACTTTGCGGATGACGGTTGCGAGCTTTTCCATCGCCGTTTTTGCCCGGCTGATCGCGGCTCCGTCCGGAAGCTGGACCGCCACCATCAAGTATCCCTGATCCTCGGTCGGAAGGAAGCCCGTGGGGGTTCGCATGAACCCGACGGCGGACAACGCGATCAGCGCAAAGGCGATCAGCGACATCAGCCCGCTGCGATGAACCATCCTGCCGATCAGCCCGGCGTACCAGCGTTCCAGCGGGTCGTAGAGCGAGTTGAACCCGCGGAAGAAGAAATTCTTCTTCTTGTTGGGATCGTGGGCTTTCAACCAAAGGGCGCACTGCGTGGGCTTCAGCGTAATGGCATTGATGCCGCTCAGCACTGCGGTCACCGCAATGACGAGGGCGAATTGACGGTACATCTGCCCGACAATGCCCGGAAGGAACGCGGCGGGTAGGAACACCGAAATGAGCACCAGCGTGACGCCGATGATCGGACCAAAGAGTTCGTTCATCGCTGCGATCGCCGCATCGTGTGGCGATTTTCCGCGCTCAATATGCTTCGCGGCGCCCTCCACGACGACGATGGCGTCGTCCACCACAATTCCGATCGCCAGGACGATCGCGAAAAGCGTCAGCGTGTTGATGGTAAAGCCCATCAGGGCCATACCGGCAAACGCGCCAATGATCGTCACCGGAACCGTCGTGGCGGGAACGAGCGTCGCGCGCCAGTCCTGGAGGAAGATCATGATGACCAGCAACACGAGGACGCCGGCCTCGATGAGGGTCTTGAACACTTCGCGGACCGACTCCTGTACGAACTTCGTGTTGTCCAGTGGAACGGAGTAGGTCAGTCCCTCGGGGAACGTCGCAGAGAGTTGGTCCATTTTCTTGCGAACGAGTTTCGCGGTCGCGATGGCGTTGGAACCCGGGAGTTGGTAAATGGCGACGCCTCCCGTGGGCTGACCGTTGAACTCCGAAAATTGATTGTACGACACGGCACCGAGTTCCACCCGGGCGACGTCCTTTAGTCGCGTGATTTGGCTGCCATTCTCCGTGTCGGATTTGACGATGATGTTTTCGAACTCCTCCACTTTGCTGAGTTCGCCGTTGACGTTGACCGTGAGTTGATAGGCCTGCGTCGCGGACGCCGGCGGCGCTCCGATTTGTCCGGCGGTCACTTCCGCGTTTTGCTGCTGTAACGCGGTGACGATGTCGCTTGGGTCGAGACTTCTCTCCATTAATTGGTTGGTATCCAGCCAGATACGCATGCTGTATTGGCCCACGCCGAAGACCGTCACCCCGCCGACCCCGGGAATGCGGGCGAGTTCGTTCTGGAGGTTGAGGGTGGCGAAGTTGTTCAGGTACAGCGCGTCGAAGCGGTTGTCGGGCGACGTGAGCGTGATGATTTGGAGAATCGCGGTGGATTTGGTCTGCGTGATGATTCCCTGTGTCTGCACCGCGGAGGGGAGTTGTGCGGTGGCGGCGGACACCCGGTTTTGCACCAGGATCTGGGCGGCGTCGGGGTCGGTTCCGATTTCGAACGAAACCGTGAGCGTATAATTTCCGCCGTCCGTGGAGGACGAGTCCATGTAGATCATGCCGGCGACGCCGTTGACCTGTTCTTCGATCGGGAGGGCGACTTTGTCGATCACCGTGCGGGCGCTGGCGCCGGGGTAGAACGCGGTGACGACCACCGTGGGCGGGGTGATCGATGGGAACTGGGCGATCGGGAGCGTGACGATGGCCACGCCGCCGAGGAGCATCATCACGAACGCGATGACGTTCGAGAGAACCGGCCTTTCGATGAAGAATTTGGAAATCATCCCGCGCCGGTTGCTGGGTCTAAGTGGCGGGGGCGGTTTCCACGCGGACCGTTTCGCCGACGCTCACGTTTGCGATTCCGTTCACGATGACGCGATCCGTGGCGGTGACGCCCTTTGTGATGGCGCGCTCGGTTCCGTTGAGCGGGCCTTTGACCACCGAGCGGCGTTCCACCACGTTCTTCTCGTTGACCAAAAGGACGAATGGACCTTCCTGATCGGCGAGCACGGCCGTTTCCGGAACGACGAGTCCTTCCGTGGGAGGCCCGAGCGGGATCCGCACCGCGGCGAAGAGGCCGGGGAACATGATGCGATCCTTGTTTTCAAAGATGCCGCGCAACTGGATCGTTCCCGTCGAGGTGTCCACGCTGTTGTTGGAAAAATCGAGGACGCCGACGTGGGGGAAGCCTGTTTCGTTTTCGAGTTGTGCGAGGACGGGATTTTTGTTCACCCCGGCTTTGTCGGCGATGCCCCGCTCCCGCATCAGTTTGCGGAGATTCAGCGCATCCCGTGTGTTGATCGAGAAGTTCACGTAGATGGGGGTCACCTGTTCAATCGTCACGAGCACGGTGGGGTCGGCGGGGCTGTATCCGACGAGATTGCCGACGTCCACTTGGTGCTCGCCGAGGAGTCCGTCGAAGGGAGCGTTAAGGACCGTGTAGGAGAGATTGAGTTTTGCGAGAGCGACATCGCCCTGGGATTCCTGCATCTCCGAGAGATACTTCTGGAGCGTCGCCTCGGACGTGGCGTTCTGTTTGATCATCACCAGTTGGCGATTGTACTCGGCGGTGTTGTAGTCGAGTGACGCCTGGTCGATCTTGAGTTGGTCGATGTACTGATCCTGTTGGATCTTGAAAAGAGGGGTTCCCTTGGTGACGTACGAACCGTCCTGGAAGTAGATGTTCTCGAGGTAGCCTTCCACCCGGGCGACGATGTTGACGCTTTGGAAAGCGCCGACCGTGCCGGTGAGATCGATCGATTCCGTGACCTCTGCGGTTTTCGGGTTGGCGACCGTGACCTTCGTGGGTTGCGGGCCGTCCGTCTTGCCGCCGCGTTTGCACCCGGTGGTGAAGGTGGCGAGGGTCGTGGCGACTACCACGAGACCTGTTGCGAATAATCGACTCGTTTTCATTCGTTCACGTTCAGCAGCTTCCAGAGAGGCCGGTCTTTGGGCACCGCGTCGGCGGGTTGGTCTTCCGGCGAAATGGTGGGCAGGTGATTCTTGACGTTGAGCATTCGACCCCAATTCGTGCGGTCGGCCATTTGTTTCTTTGTCGCTTCGGAGATCACATCGCCGCCATTGCGGATCTGCCAGCCGCCGCCGAGGGATCGGTACGTATTCACCAGTCCGAGTGCGGTGTTGCCCTGTGCCTCGGCGTAGGAGAGTTGGACGGAAAGGAGGGACTGCTCCGAGGTCAGCACCGTGGTGTAGTCCGTCTGACCGGCCTTGTAGCGGACGATGGAGAGGTCCGTGCTGAGCTGCGCGGACTTGACGGCCTTCGCGAGGATTTCCTGGCTTTGTTTGCCGTTGTAGTACTGCGAGATGCCGTTTTCGACATCGGCTTGGGCTTCGAGAACGGTGTTTTGATAACTCAGGATCGACTGTTGGAAAATGGCATCCTGTTCGCGGACCTGGTTGACAAGGCGGCCGTAGTTGAGGATCGGCATACTGACCCCGCCGGCGGCGTTGATGATGGCGTTTTGCCAATTGAAGATATCGACGAGCTTCTGGCCGTTGAGATTGCTGGAGGACGAGCCGAACGTGCCGGTCAGCGAAAATGCGGGGAGCATGTTCGCGATTTGGACGCCGATCAGTGCGGAGTTTGAGGCGGCTGTCAGGCCGGCTTCGCGAACGTCCGGGCGGCGCCGAAGGAGGTCCTTCGGGATGCCGGTGGCGACTCTCGCGGGTGCGGTGGGGATGGGACCGGTTTTGACGAGGGCGTCGATTTTGTCTGGAGTTGTTCCGATCAGCACTGCGAGGGCGTTCTTCTGTTGGCGAATGCTTGCCTGAAGCGTGGGCACTTCCGACTGCGTTTGGAGGAGCTGCGTTTGGGCCTGGGAGGGATCCAGCTGGCTGGTTTGGCCCGCTTCGAACTGCGCAGTCGCGATGCGAAGCGTCTCCGTTTGCAGCGTGATGTTTTGGTTGGTGATCGAGAGCTGCGCCTGCAGCGTACGCATATTGATATATGTCGAGGCCACGTCTCCGATGAGTGTGACCAAGGCGTCGTCATAAGCAGCGACGGTCGCAAGATAGCTCGCCTTGTCAGATTCGATCTGGCGGCGGTATTTGCCCCAGAAGTCGATTTCCCAGCTGGAGGAGAACAGATACTGGTTCGTGAAGATGTTGGGCCCGAAGGAGATGTCGGGCTTTTGGGAGCCCAGTTCCTGCGCGAGGGCGTTGACCAATGGGTTCGTCGAGCCGGAAGACGAAGAGCCGCCGCTCGTGCTTGGCGGGACGTACGCGTAGTTCAGGCCGCCGCTGATGCCCTGTTGTTGGGGGAACAGATTGCCGATCCCGCGGTTCAAGGCCGCGCGCGTTTGAAGAATCTTCACCCCGGCGGACTGCACGGAGGGATTGTTCTCATAGGCGAGATTGATCAGGCGGACGAGGATGGGATCCTTGAAATTCTTCCACCAGAAAATCTCGGGTGCGCCATAGGGTTTTCCGGAGATGGCCCGGCGTTCCACCCACTGGGCTTCCACCTGTGCCTTGGGCACCGTGTAATTCGGTCCGACCATGCAGGCGCTCAGGAAGACAGCAACGAAAACGGCGGCGAGCACTTTCAGCACGCGGGGATGGTTGGGGCATGAAAACGGGCCGTCAACAGAAACAACGTCAAAGTTTCGTCAGGGAGGAAACGGGCGGGCAACCGACTTTACTTCGCGCAAGGTTGAGTCGGAGAGGAACTTGCGTCACGATGCGCTCGTGGAAACGGGAAATGACGAATCCGAAGCATGGGAAGTGTTGATCGGCCGACGCATCCGCGCCCTGCGGGAAGAGCGCGCTGTCACACTGGAGCAACTCACGGTCCAAACCCGGCTGACGAAGGGCCAACTCTCCCGCATCGAGAACGGCAAGGTTTCCTCCCCGGTTTCCACCCTGACGCGCATCGCCGCGGCGCTGGGGGTGCAGCCTGGCAGTCTGTTTTCCACGCACGACCCCGAGTCACGTGCCGTTCACGTGAAAAAGGGCGAGGGTCGCACGATTGTGGGCCGCGCTTCGAAGCTCGGGCATACCTACGAGTCGCTGGCGTTCGATGTGCCGTTCGAGAAGGACTTCGAGCCCTACCTGATGATCATCGATGACGCAAAAATCGACGTTCGCCAAAACACATTCCGGCATCCGGGCGACGAATTGATTTTCATGCTCGAGGGCGAAATGGACTACCGCCACGGGGGCAAGGTGTTCCACCTGGTGCCCGGGGACAGCCTGTTTTTCGAAGGATCGATCCCTCACGGACCTTCGGCGGTATTTTCCCTGCCGGTACGCTTTTTGAGCGTGATCGGGAACAAGGATTAGTCAAACAGCTCCAGCGATTATCGGAGATGAATCGCCGTTAACCCAAGAGCAGACGCAGCCTTGATCTGGTGGGAGTCATGGGTGTGAACTTCCGAAAACCCGTGATGCAGGGCGGTCACCAGGTGTATGCAATCTGCGGTTCGCAGGAAGACGTCCTCCGGCAGGGTGGCGAATGTCTTGACGCTTTGCTCCACAATCACGCTATCCAGGGGCAGCCACACCCAGTGGGCGCCGATGTCGTCTTTGTTAAATTGCCGGACGGCGGCCGAGAAGTCGCCGTGCGTCCATTTGCGCTCCCGTAGGCGACGGTGAAACACTCCCATGAGTTCCGCGCGGGCGAGTTCGGAGAGAGCAACGTCATCTGCGTTATCCAGTTCGGTTCGGACCACCGCGGAATCGGCTTCTGGCACGTAGTATTTCGCCAGCGTTGAGGTGTCGCAGAAAAGCATTACTCACCGATCTCCGCGAACCGCATCCAAATCCTCCAACACGTCGCCTGCTCCCGCCTTTGCCAGGATGGCTTTGTATTCGGGAAGCAGGGTGCGACGTCGTGGAGTGACGCGGCAAAGTTGGGGAGGCGCCAAAACGGCAACGAGCTTCCCCCGGTCCGTCACGGCTACGGGGTGCAGACTCTTGCCCGCTTTACGCACTTCTTCACCCGTCTTCGCGTGCAGTTCCTTGATCGTAATCGTGACCATAAGTGTAACAGTGTCACTTTCTCGCTCGTTCGTCAACGGTCCGATGGGAGTGACAGGGAGTGACAGGGGCAGCCTGCCCCTTTTCGGAACAAAAAGAGGGGCTGGCAGCCCCTCTCACTCTACCGCCCCGGGATCCAACTCGTTCCCGCTAGCGGGACCCCGGCCATCGCGGCGGACTCCACCGTGAGCGCGGCGAGGTCTTCGGGTTCGAGATGGTGAACGTGCGATTTCCCACACGCGCGGGCGAGGGTTTGGGCTTCCATGGTGAGCACCCGGAGGTAGTTCGCGAGGCGGCGGCCGCCTTCGATCGGGTCGAGATTTCTGGCTAATTCCGGGTCCTGCGTGGCAATGCCGGCGGGATCCTTTCCATCCTGATAATCGTCAAAATAACCCGCCGCGCTCCCCAGTTTTCGGTACTCAGCATCGTGACGCGGGGAATTGCAGCCCAGTGCAATCAACGCCGCTGTGCCGATGGAAACGGCGTCCGCTCCGAGCGCGAGGGCCTTTGCCACGTCTGCCCCGGAGCGAATCCCGCCGCTGACAATCAGCTGCACTTTGCGGTGCATCCCGAGCGCGTCCAGGGCCTCCACGGCCTGGCGCACGGCCGGCAGTGTGGGAATCCCGACGTGTTCGATAAAGACGTCCTGCGTGGCCCCCGTCCCCCCTTGCATCCCGTCGACGACGACCACGTCCGCGCCCGCCTTAACCGCCAGGGTGACATCGTAAAACGTCCGCGATGCCCCGACTTTGATGTAGATGGGCTTCTGCCAATCCGTGATTTCCCGAAGTTCCTGAATCTTAATTTCCAAATCATCCGGCCCCGTCCAATCGGGGTGTCGACAGGCGCTGCGTTGGTCGATTCCCGCCGGGAGGGTGCGCATCCGTGCAACGCGTTCGCTAATTTTTTGCCCGAGCAGCATCCCGCCACCGCCCGGCTTCGCGCCCTGTCCCAGCACCACTTCAATCGCATCCGCACGGCGAAGGTCGTCCGGATTCATCCCGTATCGCGATGGCAGGATTTGATAAACCAGCCATTTGGAATGCCCGCGCTCTTCGTCCGTCATGCCGCCATCCCCGCTCGTGGTGGAGGTTCCGACGGCCGATGCGCCGCGACCGAGTGCCTCTTTGGCCTGACCGGAAAGCGAACCGAAACTCATGCCCGCGATCGTGATCGGAATGTCCAGCTCGAGCGGCCTGCGGGCGAACCGTGTGCCAAGCACCACGTTCGTCGCGCACTTCTCGCGGTAGCCTTCCAAAGGATAACGGGACATGCTCGCTCCAAGGAAAACGAGGTCGTCGAAGGAAGGCAGCGCCCGTTTGGCGCCCCATCCGCGGATATCGTAAATGCCCGTCTCCGCTGCCCGCTGGATCTCGTGAATGACGGAGCGGGAAAAGGTGTGGGACTCTCGCAGTCCGGGCGGAAGGGTTTCCATATTAGTAGGTCGCGGCGTGGTCGGCGTGGAAGTGATAAAGCGTTCGCGCCGATCCGTAGCGACGGAAGTCGGCGGGATCGGCGTCAACCTCCGCCCGTGCTAACAATCCACGGAGCGCTTCGTAATCCGAGGGCTCCAACGGTTTTTCCACGCAGTCGGCTCCCAGACCCGCGACACGCCCGCGCACGAATATCTCCGCTTCGTAGATGGAATCGCCGAGGGCCTCACCCGCGTCGCCACAAATCACTAATCGCCCCGCCTGCGCCATAAAGGCACTCATGTGACCCACCGATCCTCCGACGACGATATCGGCGCCCTTAAGGGAAATCGCGCAACGCGCGGAGGCGTCGCCATGGATCACGAGCAGTCCGCCATGAGCCGTCGCGCCCGCGGACTGGCTGGCATTTCCCCGAACCCTCACGGTTCCGGACATCATGTTCTCCGCGACGCCGGTTCCGACATTCCCCTCCACTTCGATGTTCGCCAGTTGGTTCATCCCCGCGCAGTAGTATCCGGCATGTCCGCGGATGGTCACGGTCGCCGCAACCATGGCCCCGCACGCGATGGCATGCGCCCCACGCGGTTCGAGGATCTCCACTTCCTCCGGAATGACGAGATCGTGCAGGTATTGATTCACCTCGCGCACTGACGCCTGCGACAGGTCGAAGGTCCTCACGCGGCGATCGCCTCCGGGGCTTTCTGTTTCGACCACGTGTAAACTCTTGCCGGTTCGGGCTCCCAGATGCGCGCTCCATTGATTCCCGGCAGTCCGGCAAGCGAACGAAACTCGGACGCCATCGCCACGTAATCGTTGGTCTCCGCGAGCACCGCCGGCTTGCACGCGATGGGATCGCGCAGAACCGCAAACCCGTCGCGGGTGCCGATGGCAAATGTAAAGAATCCGTCCAGGTCGGTCAGCGCGTGCCCAAGCGCCTCCTCGAGCGTGTCGCCGCTTCGGAGTCGCCACGAGAGGTAGCCCGCAGCGACCTCGGAATCATTATCCGTCCGGAACGAAATCCCCTCCCGCTGCAGGTTGCGGCGGAGTCGATTGTGGTTGCTGAGCGAGCCATTGTGCACGAGGCAAAGGTCGTCGCCCGTGGAAAAGGGATGCGAACCGGCGGTGGTGACCGCGCTCTCGGTGGCCATGCGCGTGTGACCGATCGCGTGACTGCCGGAGGCGGAGGCGAGGCCGAATCGCTCCATCACGGCATCTGGCAGACCCTTTTCCTTGAAAATTTCGATGCCCGTCCCGGCGCTCATTACGGTGATTTCCGGGTGTTCGCTGGCCAGCGCGGCGGTGAAATCAGCGGCCGAACCGCGAATCGTCGCGACACAGTGCGTGGAAAGAATCCTGATCGTTGACCCCGCCTGCTCCGCAAACAGCGGCTGCCAGTCGAATGTCTCCGACGGGTGATGCAACACGATCTTGACGGATCCCGCCGGGGCCGGATCGCGGTAAATGGCAAAGCCGGCACTGTCCGGACCCCGCCCGCTGAGACACTCCAGCATGGGAACAAAAAGCGACCCCAGCTGTTGTTCGCACCATGGCGATTTGGCAAAAAAGGCAGCAATCCCACACATCTTGGTGGGCTTATGTAAACGCATGTTTCGTGTGATGCAACATTAGTTGCACAATAAATTTGACCAACTCCCACAACTTTGGGAGTCTCCGAAAGAACGACACTCACTATGCCAACGACACGGGAAGAAATCAGGGAACGCTTTGCCTCGGATGGGATCGAGTTTGTGCTCGCGCAATTCGTCGACGTGCACGGAGCGGCGAAGGTCAAGATGTGTCCTGCGGGGACGCTCGATGCGCTTGCCGACGAAGGCGCCGGATTTGCCGGAGCTGCTGTTTGGGGAATGGGTCAGGGACCACACTCGCACGACATGCTCGCGCGAATCGACCTCGACAGCTACACTCCGCTCTCGTGGGCGCCGGGCATGGCGCGGTTTGCGTCAGATCTCTTTGTCGATGGTAAACCGCACCCATACTGTCCGCGGCAGAACCTTAAGCGCGTCAGATCCGCCGCGCAGCAGAAGGGTTATGTTTTCAATGTGGGCATTGAGCCCGAGCACTTTCTAGTCGTGCGATCGGCCGATGGTGGAATTGAGCCCTGGGATCCCGCCGGCATCGATCGTTTGGCAAAGCCCTGCTATGACTTCAAGGCGATGTCGCAGGCCGCCGATTATCTTCGCGAGATCACCACCTCGTGCAATGCGCTCGGCTGGGGTGTTTATCAGGCAGACCATGAGGACGCCAATGGCCAGTTTGAGGTAAACTTTCATTATGCCGAGGCTGGTGTGACGGCGGATCGTTACACGTTCTTCAAGATGATGACGTCCCAAATTGCTCCCAAGTACGGGGCGATCGCCACGCATATGGCAAAGCCTTTCAGCGGGCGCACCGGGAGCGGGGCGCACCTCCACTATCATCTGGCAGATGCGGCTAGCGGAGAGAACTTATTCCTCGAGGAGGCGGATCCCCGGGGCTTTGGACTAAGTCCACTTGCCTATCACTTCCTGGCCGGGGTCCTGCACCACGCTCCCGCGCTGTGTGCAATCAATTCACCGACGGTTAATTGCTACAAGCGGCTTCTTGTTGGTCCCAGCCTCACGAGCCCGCGTTCAGGTTTCACTTGGACTCCTGCGTTTATTAGCATGGGAGACAACAACCGCACGCAGATGTTGCGCGTGTGCGGGCCAGGTCATGTGGAGGATCGATCGGTTTCTGCCGCGAGTAATCCCTACCTCGTCTTCGCGGCATATCTCGCTGCGGGGATCGATGGCATCGAGAAGGAAATGGCGTGTCCGGATCCTAACTTAGGGAATTTGTACAGTCTGACACGGGATGAAGTGTACCGCCGCGGACTAACCACTCTACCGCAGTCCCTCCGCGAGGCATTGACCGAACTGGAACAGGATCGTGTCATCATGGATGCTCTTGGTCCGATCCAGGGTGAGTTTATTAAGTTAAAGTGGCAGGAGTGGAACGAGTACCACCGGAGCGTCTCCCGGTGGGAGACGGATCAGTACCTGACGGCGTTTTAGCAAATGCCTGCGTTCGACGTTGCGGTCATCGGCGTGGGCGGCATGGGCAGCGCTGCTTGTTACCAGCTTGCGAAAGCGGGTCAGCGGGTGCTGGGAATCGAGCAATTCGGCATACCACATTCGCGGGGAAGCTCGCATGGAACCACTCGCATTCTGCGGTTGGGGCTTCATGAAAGTGCGCATTATGTTCCTTTGGTCCTTCGGGCTGTGGAGCTTTGGGATGAAGTCTCCGGTCTGACGCAGGAAGCGCTGTTCCATCGCGTCGGGAGCCTGGATGTGGCCGTGCCGGAGTCGCCGATTTTCTCCGGATCGTTGGCATCCTGTGAAAGCTGTGGAATCGACCACGAAGTGTTGAATGCTGCGGAAATCACCCGGCGCCATCCCGCCCTGCACCCTGACGCGGACATGATGGCAGTTTTCCAGCCGGGCTCGGGATTCGTCCTCCCGGAAGTGGCGATTTGTGCGCAGGTCAACCTGGCTTTGGACCATGGGGCGGAGATCCATGGCCACGAGCGACTGGTGGATTGGGAGCGTCGGGACGGACATTTCGTTCTGCGAACGGATCGCGGGGCCTACGAAGCGGGTCAGATCGTGTTCACGACGGGCGCCTGGATCGGCAAGATGCTCCGTGTCCCGGTCGAAGCCGAACGCAATGTGCTCGGGTGGTTCTCGGTCGGTTTGAACGCCGCAACCTTTGCGCCCTCGCGCCTGCCGGTGTGGATTGTGGATTCGGAGGCGCACGGGCACTTTTATGGATTTCCCGTGCACGGAGTGCCGGGGTTTAAGTTGGGTCGACTCCGCCACACGCCTCTCCCGGGAGTGGATCCCGATCTCCCGCGCGAGGAAGTCTGCGCCGCGGACGAGGCCGATCTTCGGCAGTTTGTTGCCAAGTATTTCCCTGCGGCAAATGGGCCGGTTCTGTCGATGATCACGTGCTTCTTCGAGAACTCTCCAGATCGAGCCCCGATCATCGATTCGATTCCGGACGTGCCCGGAGCGTGGGTGGTTGGAGGATTCAGCGGTCATGGGTTTAAGTACTCCAGCGCGATCGGAGAAGTGGTTCGCGATTTGGTCACCCGGGCAGAATCTGCATTTGATCTCACCCGCTTCCGTGCTTCACGCTTTCACCCATGAGCGACGGTTTGGAGTTTCTTAAGCACTATCTGCGCTTTGCCACGGTGAGTGCGGATCCATCGGGTGCGGAGCCTTCCTCGGCGTGCTGCCGTTGGCTCTCAGAGACACTTGGCAGTTGGGGCATGCAGGCCGGGGTTCACTCGACCGCCGGTGGTCCTGTGGTGGTGGCCCGAACGCCTCATGTGGAGAATGCGATGCGCGTGCTCGTGTACGGCCACTACGACGTCCAACCCGCAGAGCCCCTCGATCTGTGGCAAAGTGGTGCATTCGAGCCGGAGGTTCGCGAGGGAATGATCTATGCGCGCGGTGCAACGGACAATAAAGGACAGACCGCATCGCTCCTCCTCGGGATTCGTGATTTAATAAAGTCCGGAACGCTGGATGCCAATGTGACGGTGCTACTGGAAGGCGAGGAGGAGATCGGAAGTCCGAGCCTTCAGGACTTCCTAAACCGCTCCAAAGACGACCTTGAGTGCGATGTTGTGCTCATCGCCGACACCAGCATGATCAAGGAGGGTCTGCCTGCGCTGACACTTGGGTTGCGGGGAATTGTTTGCATGGAGGTTAAGGTCCACGGAGCCGCCGCGGATTTGCACTCGGGAATGTTCGGGGGAGCGGTTCCCAATCCAGCGATGGTGCTGGCCAAAGTATTAGGGCGAATGACGGACGCGAATGGGGTCATCGCGATCCCCGCATTCTACGAAGGATCCATTGAGATTCCATCTGAGGAACGAGAGGCCTGGGCAGCACTTCCGTGGGACGATGCGTGGTTCCAAAACGCAACGGGTATCGCACCCGTCGGCGAGCGCGGATATCGCGCGATTGAACGCGCGTGGGGTCGGCCGACTGCCGAGATCAACGGGTTGACTTCCGGCCATCAGGGCGAGGGAAGCAAGACCATCATCCCGGCAACGGCCGCTGCTAAACTTAGTTTCCGCCTGGTCCCCGGCCAGGACCCGCAGCGGATCGCTGCGATTACCGCGCGATGGTTCGAGGAGCAGTGTGCTGCCGAAGGGGCAAAGGGGATCGCCGTATGCGACCACGTGGGGGAGCCCTTCTACACCTCGCCGGAAAACCCCTTCCTCCGTCGCGCAGCGGATGCTCTGGAGGAAGTGTTTCGCGTGGCTCCGGCTTTGACACGCGAGGGACTTAGTATTCCGGCCGCGGTGATGCTACAGAAGACGTTGGATGTGCCGGTCATCCTAGTAGGGCTCGGTTTGCCTGATTGCCAGGCACACGCGCCGAATGAATGTTTCCCCGTCGCGCACCTGGAGCTTGGTGCGGAATTCGTGAAGCGGTTTCTCGCGCAGCGACGCTGCGGCGCGGCGGTGGATTTGGATGTTCGATAAGGTTCCGTGACGACCGGCGTTTTTGCCATTGGTCTCGGAATAACCACTGAGCCGCCGCGGCGCTGCGTCGCTGCGGGTGTGCGATTAATACAGCTCGACCGGCGATCGTTTGCCGTCTTCCGCGCTGCGGGCGGACGCCATCTCTTCGCCTAGCGTTGCGACGCGCAGGGTCCAGACTTCCGCGTCCAAAGCGCGGAAGGCGGTTTCGTCGAATCTATACGGCGCGGCGAGACGGGTTTTCCAGGTGGCGATTTGCTCGATCGCGCGGTCGAGGGTCGAGGAGGGGAGGCGGTCGAGGATTTTCGCGCCGTCTTCCACCATTTCCACGCGATGGCAAATCATCAGGACATCGTTTCCCGCTTCGACCGCCAGGCGCATGGTGTCGTCGAAACCGTAGTGATTCAGGATCGCTCCCATGTCGAGGTCGTCGGTCATGATCAGGCCGGAAAAGGCCATGTTTTCCCGGAGGAGCTGGGTGATGATGGTTGGCGAGAGTGAGGCCGGGAGGCCGGAGTCGTCCAAGTTGGTGTAAACGGCGTGACCGATCATCATGCTGTCCACCCGTTGCGCGAAGGCGCGGAACACGGCGAGTTCGGTGGATTCCATGTCTTCCTTCGAGCGATCCAGTACGGGAAGCTCGTGATGGGGGTCAAATCCGGCGGAAGAGTAACCGGGGAAATGTTTGCCGCACGTCAGGATGCCTTCCGCCCGCAGGGCGTCGTTGAAAACGGCGGCGTTGGTGATCGTTTCCTCAACCGTGCGGCCGTAGCAGCGACCCTTCAACGAATTGTCGGCCTCGTCGTCGAACGAAATGTCGAGCACCGGACACAGATCGAGGTTGAAACCAAACGTGCGCAGGAGTTTTCCCGTCAGTTCCCCGTGGCGACGGATCAATTCCTGATCTCCTCGGTCCCGGAGTTGTTGCGCGTTTGGAGGTTCGTTGCCGAGGAGTTTGAGACGCGACACGCGGCCGCCCTCCTGGTCGATCGTCACTACCGGCTCGAACTGACTCAGGTCCCGGAGGTCGTCGATAAGTTTCCGAAGTTGGGCCGGAGTTTCGATGTTTCGGCCGAACAGGATGAAGGAACCAGGCTGCACCCGGCGAATCATCGCGGCGGTGGCGGGATCCATTTCCTTCCCGGGAACACCCATCATCAATAACTGCCCAACTGGTGAACGCGACATTCCCCGGGTCTAGTCGGAGGGCTCCGTGAGCGCAACCGGCTTTTAAAAATCGACTCCCCGCGCTCCGTTCGGCAACCTCTCCGCCATGAAGCTCCACGGAACCTTCCTCGCCGCTCTGCTCCTCGGTGTCCTCCCGGCTCTCGCCCAGGTGGAACTCGGGATCGACGTCCTTTCCTCGAACCGCTTCGATCTGCTGCAAGGCAAGCGGGTCGGCCTCGTGACGAATCAAACCGGCGTCAACCGCGCCGGCGTGAAGACGCGGGTGGTACTCAAGCGCAACGTGAATCTGGTCGCGCTCTACACCCCGGAACACGGGCTCGATGGAACGGAAAAGGCCGGCAAGTACGTGAAGACGCGGAAGGATCCGGTTACCGGGCTCATCGCCTATTCGCTCTACGGGGAGACCCGAAAGCCCACGCCCGAGATGCTGGCCCCGATCGATGTCCTCGTTTACGACATGCAGGATATCGGCTGCCGATCGTACACGTACATCAGCACCATGGCCCGGTGCATGCAGGCGTGTGCGGAATTAGGCAAGGAGTTTGTGATCCTCGACCGACCCAACCCTCTCGGCGGAAACCGAGTGGAGGGGATGCCGCTCGAAACGAAGTGGATCTCCTTCGTCGGGCAAATCCCGGTGCCCTATGTGCATGGGATGACGGTTGGTGAACTCGGGCTCATGACCAACGCAAAGGGTTGGATGTCGTCGAAGCCATGCGATCTCAAGGTTGTCAAAATGCGCGGCTGGCGGCGTGAAATGGCGTTCACCGATACCGGGCTGACCTGGGTGCAAACGTCGCCCAACATCCCGCGGGCGATGTCGCCATTCTACTACGTCGCGACTGGCGTCGTCGGCAGTCTGGGCGGCGGTTTCGACATCGGGATCGGTTCGATTCCCTTCGAAATGATTTCCGCCGGATGGATGAGCGGCGAAAAAATGACGACCTTCCTGCGTTCGGGTCCGTTCCCGGGCATCACGTTTGAGCAAATCAAGGGCGGGACGCGGCTGCGGATCGACCCTCATGCGCCGGGGGACATCACCGCTCTCTCCCTGTACATTCTGTGGGAGGCGAATCGGCAGTCGCGCGGGGCGATTTTTTCCCGATCCAGTTCGGACCAGCTCGATATCTTTTACAAAGTGTACGGGTCGCAGTCGATTCGCGCCCTCCTCAACAACGCTAGTGCCGCTCAGATCGTGGCCAGTTGGAGACCCTTTGTGGAGGGGTTTCGTAGGGATCGGCAGCCGTACCTTCTTTACTAGGAGACGATGGAGGGTCCGGAGAAATCACGCACGGTTTCCGATGTTCCCGGGCGGCTCCGTTTGGGGCTTTACGGCGGTTCGTTTGATCCGATTCATCACGGACACCTGATCCTTGCCCGGGAGGCGCGGGAGCAGTTGGGCCTTGATCGGGTGATTTTCATTCCGGCGGCGGTCTCGCCGCACAAGCTCGTGCAGCCACCGGCGCCGGCGGAGTTTCGGCTGGAAATGGTGCGTGCGTCGATTGACGGCGAGCCCGGTTTCGAGGTGGACGATCTGGAGATCCGCCGTCCCCCGCCGTCGTATTCCATTCACACGGTTCGGCAGTACCGCGAGACATATCCCGAGGCCGATTTGTTCTACCTCATTGGAGGAGATAATCTCACCGATCTCGAAAGCTGGGTTTCCATCGATGAACTGCGCGCGTTGTGTCAGTTCGTGCTCCTGGGGAGGGGCTCATCGGAACCGGTTGGGCTTCCGGTGATTGATCGGCCCGTCGACATCTCCTCGACAGACATTCGCAATCGCGTTGCCTCCGGGCGTTCGATACGGTATCTCCTTCCTGAACCTGCATGCGAAGTGATCCTCCGACAGAACCTCTACCGATCCCCATAGTGGGTGGCGCCTCATCATCCATGGAGGGCGAAGAACTCGCGAGAGCCTGTGCGGCGGCAGCGCTCGACAAAAAAGCGGAGGACGTGGTCGTTCTGGACATGCGGGGTATTTCGGGATTCACCGATTTTTTCCTAATTTGTTCGGCGACATCCGAGCCGCAACTGAAGGCGGTGGCGTCGTCCATTCGGGAACAACTGCGCGATTTGTGCGGTCGGCGTCCGATTTCCGAGGATGGATTTCCGACGAGTCAATGGATCGTGATCGATTACGGGGAGGTCATCGTCCACCTGTTTCACACGGAAAAGCGGGCCTTTTACCGTTTGGAAGATTTGTGGAACGACGCACGGCGAATTCCGATTGGCGCTGAGCCGGCTCAGCCCTGACGATGTATCTTCAGGAGGCCAGCGTGGTATGTCCCTACTGCGGGGCGGGGTTTGAGATCACGGTGGACACATCGCAGGGCGACTCGGATTTTGTGGAGGACTGCACGGTGTGTTGTCGGCCCATCAACTTTCGCGTGCAATGTGAGCCGGGCGAGGTGGTATCGATAGAGTCGGAGCGGGGGTAGTCGCGCAGCGACGCTGCGGCGCGGCGGCCATATTGTATGCCGAGCCTCCCCGGGTGGCTCGCACATTTACGATCTGAGAGATGCCCTTTTCTCGCTGCGCTCCGCACACATTGTGACCGCTGCGCCGCGGCGGCGCTGCGCGAATATCTTGCGTTCTTTGGGTGCGGATGTACTCTCCTCCCTTTTCCCTATGCCGAGTTCTTCCATGGAGATGAAGGTGTTTACCGGAAGCGCTCATCGGCGGCTTGCGGAAGACATTTGCGGTTATCTAACGCTTCCACTCGGCGATGCCACGGTGGCGTCATTTCCGGATGGGGAGACGTTCGTTAAGATTAACGAGAACATTCGGGGCCGGGACGTTTACATTGTTCAGCCCACGTGTCCGCCCACGAATCAGAATCTCATGGAGCTTCTGATCATGGTGGATGCCGCCCGGCGAGCGAGTGCGCATCGCATCACCGCCGTGATCCCGTTTTTTGGCTACGCCCGGCAGGATCGCAAGGATCAGCCGCGTGTGCCCATTACCGCCAAGCTTGTCGCCAACCTCCTGGTGGCTGCCGGAGTGGACCGGGTTCTCACCATGGATCTGCATGCTCAGCAGTTGCAGGGCTTTTTCGATATTCCGGTGGACCACCTCTATGCCCTGCCGGTGCTGCTCCAGTACATTCAGTCCAAAAAAATCGAGGATCTCGTTGTCGTATCCCCGGATGTCGGCGGCGTGAAAATGGCGTCCGCCTACTCGCAGGCCCTCGGCGCAAGCCTCGCCATCGTCGTGAAGCGCCGCACAAGCGCCACCGAAGTCGAGGCTCTCCATGTGATTGGTGAAGTGGACGGGAAAAACATCCTCATTGTGGACGATCTCACCGAAACGGCGGGAACCTTGACCGGTGCCGCACGAATTCTTAAACTGCACGGTGCCAAGGAGATATATGCGGGTGTCTCGCATGCGGTCTTGACAGAATTAGCCGTTGAGCGATTAAAGGGGTCTGTCATCAAGGAGTTGATCACCACTGACAGCGTCCCCCCTAGTGCCGGTGATGACAGTAGAATCACCGCCCTTTCGGTAGCCGAGCTACTCGGGGAGGGAATTAAACGCATCCATCAGGATGAATCGGTGAGCTCGTTGTTTGAGTTGAAAGGTAAGAAAGATTAGTTATGTCGAATCAGATTAAATTGGCGGCCCGTCCGCGTGTGGGAGTGGGTCGCAAGGCCGCAAAAGATGTACGCGAACGTGAATCCGTTCCTGCGGTCATCTATGGCGCCAAACAGCCCGCGCTTGGTCTCGAGATCAATCGCAAGGAAATCGAACGCATCCTGGCGCATGCCGGCGGCGAGAACTTCCTCGTTGACCTCGAAATCCAGACGGAAGGCCAGCCTTCGGTGAACCGTCTCGCCCTGATCCAGGAAGTTCAGCATCACGCGCTTCGCCGGGAGATTCTACATGTGGATTTCCACGCGGTGTCGCGCGACGAAAAGCTCACGACGGAAGTCCAAATCGAATCCGTTGGCGAACCCGAAGGCGTCAAGACGTTCGGTGGACTCCTGACTCACAGCCTGCGCGAACTCGAGATTGAGTGTTTCCCACAGGATTTGCCCTCGGCGATTATCGTGGACGTTTCCAAGATGAACGTCGGCGATGCCATTCACGTTCGCGACCTGGTCCTGCCTGCCGGCGTGGAAGCGTTGACGGATGAAGACGTCACGGTCTTTCTTTGCAGCGAGCCCAAGGTGGAAGACGAAACCGTTGTTTCGGAAATCACGCAACCGGAAGTTATTCGGGAAAAGAAACCGGATCCCGAGGCCGCGGAGAAGAAGTAGTCGGATGTGGGCGTGCACGATTCGGGAAAAACCGAGTTGCTGGTTGTTGCCGGCCTTGGGAATCCCGGGTCTGCGTACCATTCCACCCGCCACAACATTGGATTTCGCATCCTCGACCATCTCGCCCGACGTGCTGGCGGCCAGTTTTCGTTCGAGTCGCGATGGAATGCGGAGGTTGCCACATTTGACGCATTCCTCCTTGTCAAACCGATGACGTTCATGAACCGCAGCGGCGAGTCCGTCGCCGGACTCGCGCGGTTTCGCAAGATTGCGCCCGAACAGATCCTCGTCGTTGTCGACGATGTTGCTCTCCCGTTTGGCAGGCTGCGGTTGCGCAAGGAAGGCAGCGATGGGGGGCACAACGGGTTGGCTTCGCTTACCCAGTGCCTCGGTAGTTCCGCATTTCCGCGCCTGCGCGTAGGGGTCGATTCCCCTCTTCCGACGCAATCTTTGGAATCTTTTGTGCTCTCGCGGTTTACTGCGGACGAAGAGGCCGTTATGAATTCAGTGATTGACAGAGCGGCGGACGCGGTCGAACTCGCTTTCCGAGACGGAATGGACAGTGCGATGAATACTTTTAACCAGAATCCCTCAAACCAGAAAAATCTATGATGAATCGATACGAAGCACTGCTCGGGCTCGACCTGCGCGGTAAAGAAGACGGAGCCAAGGAAACCATCGACCGACTCGAGAAGGAGTTGGAAGCTGAAGGAGCGAAGATTGAACAGGTGCAGCGTTTGGAGAAGCGTCCGCTAGCTTACGAGCATGACCACCAAACGGCAGCGTATTTCGTGAACTTCATTTTTGAAGGTGCGCCGACCATGCCGGAAAAGCTCCGCCAAAAGTTCACTCTCGACGCAGCAGTGACGCTGCAACACTACCAGAAACTTCCCGCGAAAAAGGCGGGAGCCAAAAACTGAATCAATGGCCAGCCTCAATAAAGTCATGCTGATTGGGAACGTCACACGCGATCCCGAATTGAAATACACCCCGAAGGGCACGGCGGTAGCGGACGTGGGGTTGGCCGTCAACCGGGTGTTCACTCTGGAAGGCGGGGAGCGCCGGGAAGAAGTCACCTTCATCGACGTCACCCTGTGGGGCCGGTCGGCGGAGGTTGCCGCGGAGTACGCCAAAAAGGGCCGACCGCTCTTCGTCGAAGGACGGCTCCAACTCGACACCTGGGACGACAAAGCGACCGGCCATAAGCGCAGCAAGCTCCGCGTCGTCGGGGAAAACATCCAACTCCTCGGTGGTCGGGGAGAAGGGGGGGGCGGCGGCGGTGGTGGCGATTCTGCCCCGCGGACGGCCGCTCGCAGGGAACCAGACTTCGAAGCGCCCGCGCGCCCGGCCCGCCCGGCCGAAGAAGACGACGATATTCCGTTCTGAGGTCTCACGCGAAGCCGCGAAGGCCGCGAAAGTTTTTTGGGTTTTTTCCTTCGCGGCCTTCGCGGCTTCGCGTGAGAATCCCGGGTTTTGACGTTATGCCACCCGCCTTGCAACCCGCAGCTCTGATCCGTGTCAAGGGAGCCAGGCAGCACAACCTCAAAAACCTTTCCGTCGACGTTCCCCGGAACAAGCTCGTCGTCGTGACGGGCCTGAGCGGGTCGGGGAAATCTTCGTTCGCCTTCGACACCCTTTTCGCCGAGGGGCAGCGCAAGTACGTGGAAAGCCTTTCGGCTTACGCGCGGCAGTTTCTGGATCGACTCCAAAAGCCGGATGTGGACTACATCGAGGGTCTCTCCCCGGCTATCGCGATCGAACAACGCTCCTCTGCGGCGAATCCGCGGTCGACGATTGCCACGACCACCGAGATTTACGATTATCTTCGCCTGCTCTACGCCGCTGTGGGGAAGCCGCATGATCCGCAAACCGGGGAGCCCGTCATCCGCCAAACGGCACAACAAATTGCCGACTCCATCCTCTCCTGGCCGGCGGAGACCCGCATCGTAGTCCTTGCGCCCCTCGTCGAAGGCGAAATCGGGGAGTTTCGCGACGTGGTGGAAAAGGCCAGACGCGAAGGTTTCCTTCGACTGCGGGTCGATGGCGAGATTCTTGAACTGGGCGGACCCGAACCCCTGCGAATCGCGAAGCAGAAGTCGCACGTGATCGAGGCCGTCATTGACCGGTTGGTGATCCGCGACGGGGTGACCACGCGCTTGTCGGATTCCGTGGAGCTTGCCCTGAAGTGGGGTCGAAACCGGATGACAGTGATGCACCAGGCGTCCGCGGACGCTCCGTGGAAGGATCGAAGGTTTTCCACGGATTTCTGCAATCCCCGCACGGGATTCACCATGCCGCGCCTCACGCCGCGTCACTTTTCTTTCAATAGTCACCTGGGTGCCTGTCCGCGTTGCCATGGAATTGGGGCTGAGAGTCTGCTTGACCCCGAATTGGTCGTCGATTTGTCCCGCACCCTCGACGATGGCGCCGTCCGCCCCTGGCGTCAGGGGACAAGGAAGATGCAGGTTTACTACGCGACTCTTTTGGATGGTTTGGTGACCGAGTACCAAGTGTCGCGGGAGGTTCCCGTTGGCGATTTGCCGCAGGGGTTTCGGGATGCGTTGTTGTTTGGAACGGGAGACCGGGCGGTCGAGTTCGCCATGGGTTCCGGGGAGAAAAAGAGCCGGGTGCGGAAGCCATTCGATGGTGTGATGGCACAGGTCCAGCGGCTGCTTGAAACGACCAAAAGCGAATTCACCAAGAATCGAATCCGGGCTTACATGAGCCAACGACTCTGTCAGGAATGTGTGGGCGCACGCCTCAAGCGCGAAATTCTTGCGGTAACGATTGAGCGCACCGCGGGGACTCCGTTGAACATCCGGGATTTCTGTGCGTTGACGGTTGCCGATGCCCGTGCGGCGGTCGATGCCCTTTCGCTTTCCGCCGGGGAGCAGGCGATCGTTTCCGAACTGACCCGCGAGGTGGGTCAGCGATTGCATTTTCTCGATCAGGTCGGGCTGGGTTATCTGAGCCTTGACCGGGAAAGTGGCACGCTGTCCGGCGGCGAGGCGCAGCGTATTCGGCTCGCCACGCAAATCGGAAGTGGGTTGGCCGGCGTCATGTACGTGTTGGACGAACCCAGCATCGGACTTCACCAGCGCGATAACGACCGACTCATCGTGACGCTGCAGCAACTCCGCGATTTTGGGAACACGGTGATCGTGGTGGAACACGACGAGGATACGATCCGTGCGGCGGACCACATCATCGACTTCGGTCCGGGTGCCGGACCGCTTGGCGGTCAGGTGGTGGCGGAGGGATCATTGGAGGACATCCTGCGCGAGGAGCACTCGCTGACGGCGCAGTATCTGAGCGGCCGGGCAAAGATTTCCGTTCCGCGGCGTCGCACGCCGCCGCGAGCGATCGCCCCGGAGGCCGGGGCGGGCAGCGAAGGTTGGCTGACCCTCACCGGATGCCGTGAAAACAACCTGCAAAACGTGGATGTCTCCTTCCCACTGGGCTGCATGACCTGCGTGACGGGCGTTTCCGGCAGCGGAAAATCCACGCTGATGAATGATATTCTTCAGCGCGCGCTCTTTCGTCGCCTTCATCGCTCCCGGGCACGCGCGGGGGCGCACGACGCGCTGCTCGGTGCGGAACAGGTCGATAAGGCGATCGTCATCGACCAGACGCCGATCGGGAAAACTCCGCGGTCCAATCCCGCCACTTACTCCGGCGCATTTGGTCCGGTGCGGGAACTCTTTTCTCAGCTCCCCGCTGCCCGAATTCGCGGTTACGATGCCGGACGGTTTTCGTTCAACGTGAAAGGAGGCCGGTGCGAGCATTGTCAGGGCGACGGAGTCATCAAAATCGAGATGCACTTCCTGGCGGACGTCTATGTGGAGTGCGAAGTGTGCCGCGGGCGTCGGTATAACCGGGAGACCCTGGAGATTACGTACAAGGGGAAGAATATCGCCGATGTTCTCGATATGCCGGTCGACGAGGCATCGCGGTTCTTCCGCAACGTGCCGCAGATTTCCGAGAAACTTGAGGCCCTGCAGGATGTGGGGCTCGGCTATTTGCGCCTGGGTCAGAATGGAACCACGCTTTCCGGTGGAGAGGCCCAGCGGGTAAAGCTCGCATCGGAACTGGCGAAGCGCGCAACCGGGCGGACCGTTTATATTTTGGATGAGCCGACGACCGGGCTTCATCTTGCCGACATTCAGAAATTGATCGAGGTGCTCACGAAGTTGAGGGACGCTGGGAACACGCTCATGGTCATTGAACATAACTTGCACGTGATCAAGTGCGCCGATTGGGTGATCGACCTGGGCCCGGAGGGAGGAACGGGAGGGGGCAGGATTGTTGCGGTTGGAACTCCGGAGGACGTTGCGGGTTGTCCGTCCAGTCTGACCGGACGTTATCTGAAAGGGCTTCTGCGTTGAGGTGGGCATGTGCTGTTTTGTGGATTCTGTCCGGTGTGGCGATCCTTCGTGCTGCGGACGAGAGGACCGCTGAGCGGGCCTTGGAGGAAGGCATTCCGCAGGTTGCGATTGCGGAATTGCGCGCGTTGCTGGCGGCTGAACCGTCCCCGGAGATGCGAATGAAGAGCTCGGTATTGCTTGCCCGGGCTTATCTCGAGGCGGATCGTTCGGCGGACGCGGTGGCGTTGCTTCGTTCGCTGCCGAAAACGGAGGATCCGGCGCTCGCGTTCTGGCTTGCGCAGGCGATGCTTTCCGATGGCAAGCCCGGCGAGGCCCGGTCCCTGTTTGAAAAACTCGCGTTGCGCGACGACCCGATTTGGTCCGACCGGGCGCGGATGGGATTGGCGACATGCCTGCGCGAGTTGGGTCACCCGGCGGAAGCTCTGGCCGCGCTGGAACCGCTGCCGAAAACCTCTCCCGCGGCGAGTGCGGCGCGTTTGCTCGCAGCGGAGTTGGCGCTTGCACTCGGGATGCCGGATCGAGCAGAAGAGGCGCTCGCCGGACTTGATGAATCGGAAGATCGGGAGGCAGCACTTGCGGGACTCCTGCGAGCACGTCTTGCAGTTGCCCGGGGGGACGATGCGGGGGCCGCGGTGCAGTTTCAACAACTGGCCCGCTCCGAGGCGGGCGACGACCCGGGCATCGCCGCCGCCGCCGCCCAATCCGGCGCGGAGGTCCTGCTTCGACTCGGCGACGACGCCGCTGCCGAGCAACTCCTTGAAGGGCTGATCCAGGCAAGTCCAGACGGGGAAACGCTGGTGGACGCCTTTCGAACGCTCGATCAGGTGTATGCGCGGCAAGTGGATCCTTCCACATCCGAACTGAAGAAATGGGCCTCCGATGCGGATCCCGCAAAAGCGGCGTTGGCGGAGTTTTTTCGTGCACGAGTCGAGGACCGCGTGGGGCGGCATGATCGTGCCGTGGACATGTATTCGGATTTCCTCCGGGATCACCCGGCGCATCCTCTGGCCCCGGAGGCCAGGCTCGCCCTTGCCCGCTCGCTGCTGCGGCGCGATCAGCCACGCGAGGCTTTGGCCGCGCTGGCGAAGCCGCTGCAGACGGAGGGAAGCCGGGAAGTCCAGGCAGCAACGATCCACGCGGCCGGCGAGGCGATGGCCGCGGACGGGCAGTACGGCGATGCCGCCCGCGAATTCCGACGCGCGGCCGAGATCGACCCCCGGCTCCAATCCACCGCCCTCGAAAATGCGAGACGTGCAGCCATGCGCGATCCCGGTTTCCTCAAAGATTTCCGCCCAACCGAAGATCTGTCATTCGGGGTCGCGATGGAGTTGGCCCGACATCGCCATCCCGATGCACCCAAAACGCTGGGTCGCTTCGCGGACGGGGATGACAAGGACCTTTCCGTCCGTGCCCGGCTGGCGCTGTCCGAACTCGCCCTGGAGCGAGGCGACCGGGAATCTGCAAGGAGCCAACTCGTGAAGATCGCCGATGCGGGTTCCGATCTATCCGAACGCGCCGCCTTCCTGGATATTCTCCTCAGCGACGAAGGCACGGAGACGTCGGATCTTGTGGTCGAAGAAAAAATCCGCGCCTACCTCGCGGTGCGCCCGGGGATGGAGCACGAGGCGGAGGCTCGGTTCAAATGGGGCGAGGTGCTCTTCCGACGCGGTGAGTACCGAGCCGCCAGGCTGCAGTTTTCCGAGGCGTCGACGCGCGCCCGCAACCCGGCCCTCCGCGAACAGGCATTGTTTTTTGCGGCGATGTCCGCTGCCCGCAGTATCTCACGGGAATCCCTTCTGGAATCTCTCGATCTCTACGAAGCCGTCATCGCGCTCAATGGCCCTCTCGCCCCCGAGGCGCGCCTCGAGGAAGCCGTTGTGAAGAATGCCCTCGGTCAACCGGACGACGCGCTGGTCATTATCGAGAAAGTCATCCGGGATTCCGCAAGCGGAGGGGTCCGTTTCCGTGCCATGAGCGAGAAGGGGGACACCCTCGTCTCGATTGCCGGCGGAAAGCCCGAAAAACTGCGGGCTGCGGCGGGTGTGTTTGACGCTTTGGCTTCCGACCCCTCCGCCTCCCTGCGCTGGCGCAATGAGGGTCGATGCAAGATGGGGCTCGTCCTCGAAAAAATCGGCGACCACGACGCCGCGCTGGCCGCGTTTTACAAAGTTCTCGATACGCCGCAAACCGACGAACCTGAGTTCTTCTGGTACTACAAGGCGGGTTTCGAGGCGGGCCGGATGCTGGAGGAACAGAAGCTCTGGAAAGAGGCTATTGCGGTTTACGGCAAAATGGCGAAACTTCAGGGTCCGCGATCCGACGAGGCGAAGGCCCGTGTGAACCGACTCCGTCTGGAAAACTTCCTCTGGAACGACGAGTGACATTCTCCGGCGGCGCATCGTCCGCGAGCTTCGTAACACCCACTTCATGATCGAAAATCCGCAACTCAAACTGTTCATCCCCGGCCCTGTGGAGGTGTCTGAAACGACGTACCGCGCCATGGCGGCGCCGATGATCGGACATCGTTCTGCCGACTTCAAAGCACTCTATGCCGGCATGCAGCCGCAGCTTCAGCAATTGTTTGGCACCGTTCAGCCCGTGTTCCTTTCCACCTCCTCCGCGTGGGGAGTGATGGAAGGTGCCATCCGCAATCTCGTGAAAAAGCGGGTGCTCAACTGCATGTGTGGCGCGTTTTCGGACAAGTGGTTCGACGTCAGCAAGCGCTGCGGCAAGGAAGCGGATTCCCTGCAAGTCGAGTGGGGCCAGCCGATTACGCCGGAGGCACTGGACGCGAAGCTCGCCGGTGGAGACTTTGATGTCGTGACACTCATCCACAACGAAACGTCCACCGGCGTCCGCAACCCGCTCCGCGAAATTGCCGCCGTGGTGCGCAAATACCCGGACGTGCTCCTGGTGGTCGACACCGTTTCCTCTTTCTCGACCGAACCGATCCCCATGGATGAGATCGGAGCGGATGTGGTGCTGACCGGCAGCCAGAAGGCGCTGGCGCTGCCTCCGGGGCTCGCGCTTTTCAGCGTCTCGGAACGGGCGTTCGAGCGGGCGGCTGGCTTGCCAGATCGCGGGTACTACTTTGACTTCCTCGAGTTTCGGAAGAATCAAGCGGAGAACATGACGCCGAGTACGCCGTGTCTTTCCTTGATTTATGGGTTGCGGTCGAAACTCGATGAGATGTTTGCGGAGGGATTGGAAAATCGCCATGCGCGCCACGCCCGCCTCAACGCGCTGGTGCACGCGTGGGTGCGGGAACGCGGGCTGGCATTTTTTGCGGCGGAGGGTTTTCGCTCCAAAACGCTCACCTGCGTGCGAAACAACCTCGATCTCGACATTCCTCTGTGGATCAAGCGGCTTCGGGAGAAACACCACCTTGTCATTGACGGCGGCTACGGGAAGATCAAAGGGAAGACCTTCCGGCTTTCGAACATGGGTGACGAAACCGACGCAACGATCAACGGGCTCCTCGCAGCGCTCGACGACGCCTGGCCGCAGTAGGCATTTGCCCACCGCATCCGGACTCCGCTCGGTGGCTTGATCGACTTGCGTTCGGCGGGCGGTTCCATTCTATTATTTGGACCCTATGCCCTCTCGAAAAACGCTTGCCGTTGTTGGTGCCGCGATTGTTCTGCTTCTTCTCATCATCGGCGCATTCATTTACGTGGAGAGGGGTTTGACTGGTCCGGCCAAAACGGCGCCGACTGCAGCGGCCACGCCCGTCCCAGCCAAGCCGCCGGCTCCCCCGCGTCCGGGCGCTGCCGCGATGCCTCCCGCAGCCCCGGGTGCCGCTCCCAGCGCACCCGGCTTTCCCGCCCCGCCACCTTTCCCGAACATCTCCCAGGAGAAACGAAATGAAATGCTGGCCAAGGCGTTGCTCACGCTGAAGCCCGCGTACGGTCAGTTGTACGCGGAGTTTTTCCGCGAGAACGGCATGACCGCTGAGCAGGCCAATGCCCTCCTGGATCTCCTGATGGTCGAGCAACAGCGGACCATGGAGCGCATGATGACCCTCGATCCCTCCACGGGTCGGCCGAATCTGCCTACCGGCCAGGAAATGCAGCAGGAGCAGCAAAATCTCCTGAAAAAGATCGGAGACGATTTCGGCTATGGGGTCAGCGCCAAATTCGAGGAGTACCGCAAAACCGTGCCGGACCGCAGTATCGTCCAAAACATGCAACGGACGCTGAAGACGCCCCTGACATCTGATCAGAGTTCCCAGGTTACTTCTATCATTGGCGAGGAACGTCAGGAGGCGATGCGGCGTGCGTCCGGCAACCCGCAAGCGTTGATGTCGGAACTGCAGGCGATGGGTACGCGGGTACAGGACCGCGTGCAGGGAGTGCTTTCCCCGGAGCAATCTGCCGCGCTGGCCGCTTCCATGCAGCGCATGACGAGCCCTCCCGGTCGACGCCCCACCACCGCCAACCCCGCCTCCCCAGCGGTCCCCGCAACCCCTGCCACACCTTGATCGCAGGCGGGCTGCCGCGGCGGGTAAACCAAATTTTCAAAAAAAGTTTATTTTCTCCTTGAGCTGGGAACCGAATTAACGCATATCTGGCAATCCACGCTTTTTCTCGAAAGCCTGTTTACCATCTGAGCACGTCGCGGTTTCATCCAGTGAATGAAGTGACGAGCGGGGGAGTTTTGTCCCTTCCGCTCGCTTCTGCATTTCCGTGGTCAGGGAAAATGGGTTCGAGATCGAGTTTGTGGGCTACCCGTAAGTCCATTGCCGCACGTCGTGTGCGGTAACGTTCCCCGGGATCACCGACCCATGACAGCATCCACTATGTCCGACCGCATTCATTTCGGAAAGCTGAAAGAGGCCATCGAGCCGCCGAACCTGATTGAAATTCAGGTAAATTCCTACATCGAGTTCCTTCAGAAGGACGTCCCGTTATCCAAGAGGAAGAACGTGGGCCTTCAGGCTGTGTTCAACGAGGTGTTTCCCATTTCCAGCTACGACGAGAAGATCGCGCTGGAGTTTGCCAGCTACGAGATCGGCGAACCCAAGATGTCGGCCATCGAGTGCCAGCGGGAAGGTCAGACTTTCAGCTCCGCCCTGCATGTCACGTTCCGTCTGCGCGAAGAGAAAAGTGCTAAAGAGGAGCGGGTATACATGGGTGAAATCCCCCTGATGACCCCGCAAGGCACGTTCGTCATCAATGGCGCGGAACGCGTGGTGGTGAGCCAATTGCATCGCTCGCCCGGTATCTGCTTCGAGTCGGACGTTCACCTCAACGGCAAGTTGCTCTACGGCTTCCGCATCATCCCGGACCGCGGTTCCTGGGTGGAAGTGCAGTTCGACAACAATGATCTGCTCTACGTCTACCTCGATCGCCGCAAGCGCCGCCGCAAGTTCCTCGCGACGACTTTCCTCCGCGCGTTGGGTTACCCAACGGATTCCGACATCCTCAAACTGTTCTATGAGATCGAAGATCTCGCGCTGAGCGAAAAACTCGACGAAGAGGAGATCGCCACCAAGGTACTTATCGCCGATGCCCGCGATGGAGAAATCACCATCGCTCGCGCATTCGAGCCCATCACGAAAGCCGTCATCCGTCAGTTGATTGCTCTCGGTCACACGAGCGTCAAGGTGGTGGAAACCAAAGACGACGACACAGTCATCAAGTCGCTCAAGAAAGATCCTGCGAAGGACGAAGACGAGGCGCTCAAGGACATCTACCGCAAGCTGCGCCCCGGCGATCCGCCAACGACGCAAAACGCACGCAGCATGCTCAAGCGCATGTTCTTCGACCCGAAGAAGTACGATCTGAGCCGCGTCGGGCGCCACAAGATCAATCAAAAGCTCGGCATCAATGTCGATCTTTCCGAGCGCGTGATGACCGCAGACGATTTCGTTGCGGCGATGCGCTATTTGCTCGAGCTCCGCAGGGGCGAGGGACTGACCGATGATATCGATCATTTGGGCAGTCGTCGTGTCCGTACGGTGGGTGAACTCCTGGCGAATCAATGCCGGGTCGGTCTCTCCCGGACCGAGCGAGTCGTGCGTGAGCGCATGACACTGTTCGATGTCGGTACGGAACACATCACGCCACAAAAGCTGGTGAATCCGAAATCCCTGAGCGCTGTGATTCGCGACTTCTTCGGACGTTCGCAGCTGAGCCAGTTCATGGATCAGACGAACCCTCTCTCCGAGCTCACGCACAAGCGTCGACTCTCTGCGCTCGGGCCAGGAGGTCTCAGCCGTGACCGTGCGGGATTCGAGGTTCGCGACGTTCACCCGTCCCACTACGGACGGATTTGTCCGATCGAGACGCCGGAAGGTCCGAACATTGGTCTCATCAATTCGTTGAGCACGTATGCCCGGGTGAATGACTTTGGTTTTATCGAGACCCCTTACCGCAAGGTGACGACTGGTCGCGTGACGGATGAGGTCGAGTACCTGACTGCGGACAAGGATGAAAATTTCTATGTGGCGCAGGCCAACGCCCCGCTTGACGAGCAGGGCAATTTCACGGGCGAGCGTGTTTCCGTTCGTTATCGTGGAGACTTCCTGGAAGTCGAGCCCGCGCAGGTGGACTACATGGATGTTTCGCCGAAGCAGTTGGTTTCCGTGGCGGCGGGGTTGATTCCCTTCCTCGAACACGATGATGCCAACCGCGCGCTCATGGGTTCGAACATGCAACGCCAGGGCGTTCCGCTGGTGCGGACCGAGTCCCCGCTTGTTGGCACGGGACTGGAAGGCAAAGTCGCCTGTGATTCCCGGGCGGTGATCGTCGCCGAAGCCGCTGGCAAGGTGGCGTCGGTGGTGGGTAGCCACATCATCATCACGAAGGATGGGGCGATGCCGGAGGGCAAGAAGAAGATCAAGACCGATGTGGAAGCGGGCGTCTACTTCTACGAGCTCCGCAAATTCATGCGCTCGAACAGCAGCACGTGCATCAACCAGAAGCCGATTGTCAAAAAAGGCCAGGTCGTCCGCAAGGGCGAGGTCATCGCAGACGGCCCCTGCACGGAAGGGGGCGAACTCGCCCTCGGCCGCAACGTGCTCGTCGCGTTCATGCCTTGGAACGGGTACAACTTCGAGGATGCGATCATGATTTCGCAAAAGGTCGTGAAGGAGGACATCTACACGTCCATCCACATCGACGAATTCGAAATCGGTGCCCGGGATACCAAGCTCGGGCCGGAAGAAATCACGCGGGACATTCCAAATGTCAGCGAAGAAGCACTTCAGAATCTGGGAACCGACGGCGTCATTCGCATCGGTGCGGAAGTCAAACCGGGCGATATCCTCGTCGGCAAAATAACCCCGAAGAGTGAAACGGAACTCGCTCCCGAAGAGCGTCTCCTGCGCGCCATTTTCGGAGAGAAGGCGGCGGACGTTAAAGACACGTCGCTGACGGTTCCGTCCGGAACCTACGGCATCGTCATGGACGTCAAGGTTTCCTCCAAAAAGGAATTCCAGCGCGAGCGACTCACCCCGGCCGACTCCAAAAAGCAGGCGAAGCAGATCGCGGACGACTACAAAAAGCGCAAGGACGAGCTCCACGAGCAACTCACCGAAGCGCTGTCGAACGTCCTCCTGGGAGAAAAGATCCCGCTGGACGTGGTCAATGCCCGAACCGGGGAAATCATCATCCCCGCGAATCGCAAGATCACCAAGATGTTGCTCCGGAAGCTCGCGGGCGTCTACGAGCACGTCGAAATCGACCCCAGCCCGATCCGGAATAAAATCCGTGATATCATCAGCCAGTTTGAGCACCGCTTCATCGACCTCGAGAACGAGAAGGATGAAAAACTCGGTGCGGTCGAGAGCGGGGACGATATCGACCCCGGCATCATCAAGCAGGTCAAAGTCTACATCGCCAGCAAGCGCAAGCTTAGCGTCGGTGACAAGATGGCCGGCCGTCACGGGAACAAGGGTGTCGTCGCGACGATCGTTCGTGAAGAGGACATGCCGTTCCTCGCGGATGGAACTCCGGTGGACATCGTGCTCAATCCGCTTGGCGTGCCGAGCCGAATGAACGTGGGTCAGGTTCTCGAAACCCACCTCGGAGTCGCAGCGAAGGCGCTCGGGTTCAAGGTGGCGACCCCCGTGTTTGACGGGATTCCCGAGGTGCGCATTCGTGAGTACCTCAAGGAAGCTCGCGCATGCGAAGGGTTCACCTGGATCGAGGAAACCGGAAAAGCGACCGTTTACGATGGTCGGTCCGGAGATGCGTTCGATCAGAAAGTCGTTGTCGGGTACATCTACATGATGAAACTCGGTCACTTGGTTGCGGATAAGATCCACGCCCGGGCGGTCGGCCCGTACTCGCTGGTCACGCAACAACCGCTTGGCGGAAAGGCGCAGTACGGCGGGCAGCGCTTCGGCGAAATGGAAGTCTGGGCGCTAGAGGCCTACGGCGCCGCGTACACGCTCCAGGAATTGCTCACGGTGAAATCCGATGACGTCCAGGGACGCACGCGGATCTACGAATCCATCGTCAAGGGAGACAACTCCCTGCAGGCCGGTACGCCGGAATCCTTCAACGTGCTTATCAAGGAAATGCAGGGCTTGGGCCTCCATGTCCTCGTCGACGGGAAAACTCCCGGTTCGGAATCGGAACTCGCAGCCTAAGCTCCAACCGCCTCATCCAAATGAAAGAAATTGCATTCAACGAAAGCCTCGGCAACCCGGTGGAGAGTAAGCAGGGCGTCAGCATCACTGTGGCCTCGCCGGACGAAATCCGTAAGTGGAGCCGCGGTGAGGTCAAGAATCCGGAAACGATCAATTACAGAACGTTCAAGCCGGAAAAGGGTGGACTGTTTTGTGAGCGTATCTTCGGTCCCACGCGGGACTGGGAGTGCTCTTGCGGAAAGTACAAGCGCATCAAACACAAGGGAACGATTTGCGACCGCTGCGGCGTCGAAGTCACCCAGTCGCGCGTTCGACGGATCCGCAATGGTCACATCGAACTCGCGGTGCCCGTCAGCCACATCTGGTTCTACAAGTGCATGCCGTCCCGCATCGGATTGATGCTCGACATGACGTCCCGCCAGCTCGAGCGGGTGATTTATTATGAGGACTACATCGTTATCGATGCCGGCGACACGCCGCTCGTGCGGTGTCAGTTACTGACTGAGACGGAGTTCCGCGAAGCGGAAGAGCAGTACGGCGATGCGTTTTCCGCCGGAATGGGTGCGGAAGCCATCCGCAAACTTCTCGAGAACGTGGACCTCGCCGCTCTCAACAAGGAGCTGGAAGAGCAGATGCTCACGACCAAGAGCAAGCAGCTCCGAAAGAAGCTCGCGAAGCGTCTGAAGTTGATGCAGGGCTTCATGAACTCCCATTCCCGCCCGGAATGGATGATTCAGACGGTTTTGCCGGTCATCCCTCCGGATCTTCGCCCGCTGGTTCCGCTCGAGGGCGGCCGGTTTGCGACTTCCGACCTTAACGATCTCTACCGCCGGGTCATCAACCGGAACAACCGTCTCAAGACGCTGCTCCAAATCAAGACGCCGGAAGTGATCATTCGCAATGAAAAGCGGATGCTCCAGGAGGCAGTGGATGCGCTCTTTGACAATGGCCGGCATGGCCGCGCCGTGACCGGGGCGGGCAATCGTCCGTTGAAGTCCCTGAGCGACATGCTCAAGGGCAAACAGGGCCGGTTCCGTCAGAACTTGCTGGGCAAGCGCGTCGATTACTCCGGCCGTTCGGTCATCGTGATCGGACCCGAACTCAAGCTGAACCAGTGCGGATTGCCGAAAAAGATGGCGCTCGTATTGTTCGAGCCCTTCATCATTCGTCGGCTCAAGGAGCTCGGGCATGTGCACACCGTGCGCAGCGCCAAGAAGATGATCGAAAAGCAGACGCCCGTGGTTTGGGATATTCTTGAGGAAGTCACGAAGGAGCACCCGGTGCTGCTGAACCGTGCTCCGACCCTCCACCGTCTGTCCATTCAGGCTTTCGAACCGATCTTGATCGAGGGCGAAGCCATCCGTGTTCACCCGCTGGTTTGTACGGCGTACAACGCGGATTTCGACGGCGATCAAATGGCGGTCCACGTGCCGCTTTCGGTCGAGGCACAACTCGAAGCCCGCACACTGATGCTCGCTCCGAACAACATCTTTTCCCCATCGAGCGGGAAGCCGATCACCACGCCGTCGCAGGACATTCCTCTCGGGTGCTATTATCTCACCCAGAATCCCCGGACGGTTCTCGGCAAGGATGACCGGATGCCGCTGTTCGCGGATGTTTCCGAGGTGGAGTTCGCGCTCGCTGAAAAGGCGGTCGGACCTCATACGCGGATCCGTTTCAAGAACCCTGATTTCGGCCGGAAGACGGTTTACGGCAACCCGGAGGTGAAGATCCTAGAGACCACGAGCGGTCGCGTGATTTTCAATAGCATCTGGCCAACCGAACTCGGGTTTTTCAACAAACCCGCAGGGAAGAAGCAACTCTCCGATATCATTTGGAACTGCTACCAGCAGGTCGGTCAGGCGCGGACCGTGCTCACGCTCGACGGCTTGAAGGAACTCGGATTCCGCGAGGCCACCCGTGCGGGTTGCTCGATCGGTATTTCCGACATGATCATTCCAAAGGAAAAGCAGACGGAACTCGAGAAGGCTTACCGCGAGATCGCGGAAGTCGAGAAACAGTACCGTCGCGGAATCATCACCGACGGTGAGCGCAAGAATCGCGTTCAGGATATCTGGACGCACACCGGCGAGGAAATCGCCAGTGCGCTCTTCCGTACCCTTGACCACAATAACGGACAAAAGGATCTCAATCCGGTGTTCCTCATGGTCGACTCCGGAGCTCGCGGAAACCGGACACAGATCAAGCAGTTGGCGGGAATGCGCGGACTGATGGCCAAGCCTTCGGGCGAAATCATCGAACGCCCCATTCTGTCGAACTTCCGCGAAGGTCTTTCGGTGTTGGAGTATTTCATCTCGACACACGGTGCTCGTAAGGGACTGGCGGATACCGCTTTGAAGACAGCGGATTCGGGTTACCTGACCCGCAAGCTTGTCGACGCGGCGCAGGATGTGATCATCACCAAGCCCGATTGCGGAACGGTGAGCGGGGTTGTTGCCCGTCCGATTTACGAGGGCGATGAGGAGGTGGTTAGCCTGTTTACGCGCATTGTGGGTCGGGTTAGCTGCGAGACCGTCAAGGATCCCGTGGATGGCAAGGTGATTATCCGTGCCAACGACCTCATTGATGAGGCTTCGGCGGCGGCTCTCACCCACATCGGGGTGGAGCAGTTGCGCATCAAGTCCGTTCTCACGTGCGAGTCCCGCGAGGGCGTCTGCGCCTTCTGCTACGGTCGCAACCTGGCGACCGGCAAGATGGTCAAGCTCGGCGAGGCCGTCGGCATCATCGCCGCACAGTCGATCGGCGAACCCGGAACGCAGCTCACCATGCGTACGTTCCACATCGGAGGAACAGCGAGCCAGACGTTCAAACAGCCGATCATCAAGCCTAAGAACGACGGCGCGGTCCGGTACAATGACTTGAAGTGTGTCAAATCGACCGAAGGCAAGTACATCGTCCTGAACAAGAACGGCTCGATCAGCATTCACAATAAGACCGGGCTCGAACTCGAACGCTACAATATCGTCGTCGGCTCCGTGATTTCCATCCCGGATGGCGAGCAGGTCAAGAAGGGCGATACGCTCGTGCAATGGGATCCGTACAACGTTCCGATCCTGACCGAAAAGGCAGGGCGCATTGAATTCCGCGACATGATTTCGGGTGTGACCATCAAGCGCGAACTCGATGAGGCGACCGGGGTGATGGGGACGGTCGTTATCGAGCACAAGGAGGATTTGCATCCTCAGGTGGTGATCGTGGACGATCACAAGGAGGTTCTTGCGAGTTACTCCATTCCTGCCGGCGCGCACATCACCGTTTCCGAAGGCAAGAAGGCCGACGCCGGCCAATTGCTGGCAAAGACGCCGCGCAAAATCGCGAAGACGAAGGACATCACGGGCGGTTTGCCCCGTGTGGCCGAACTCTTCGAGGCGCGCCGTCCGAAGGATGCGGCGGAAATTGCCCGAATCGACGGAGCCGTCGACATCGGCGGATCCATTCGCGGAAAGCGTCGCTTGATCGTTCGGGACGTTGAAACGAATCTCGAGGAAGAGCACCTCATCCCGCTCACGAAGCACATCATTGTCTTCAAGGGGGACTTCGTGAAGAAGGGTCAGCAACTCACCGAAGGCCCAGTGGTTCCGCATGAGATTCTTGAAATCTGCGGACCTCAGGATCTCCAGCAGCACTTGCTCAACGAGGTGCAGGAGGTGTATCGCCTTCAGGGTGTCGAAATTAACGACAAGCACATCGAGATCATCGTTCGTCAGATGTTGCGCAAGGTGAAAATCACCGATCCTGGTGACACCACGCTGCTCTGGGGCGATCAGATTGATCGGCTGAAGTTCGACGAGGAGAACATTCAGATTCGTTTGCAGGGTGGCAAGCCGGCGGAAGCCGCGCCTGTGTTGCTCGGCATCACGAAGGCTTCGCTGGAGACGGAGAGCTTCATCTCTGCGGCGTCTTTCCAAGACACGACCCGCATCCTCACGGACGCGGCGACGCTGGGCAAGGTCGACCACTTGCGCGGCTTCAAGGAAAACGTTATCATGGGTCATCTGATCCCGGCGGGAACCGGATTCGCATGCAACCGCGATGCGGAAATGGAACTGGTCGGCGCGGACTTCTCCCTCCCTGAGACGTCCGAATCGCCTCAACAACAAGCTGGTTAACGGCGAACAAAAGGGAACTGCCAAGGTTTACGATCCATGTCTTCTTTAGAACTAATGACTGAATTGCTTGAAGCGGGTGTCCATTACGGCCACCAGACCAAGCGCTGGAATCCGAAAATGAAGGACTTCATTTTCGAGGAAAAAAACGCCATCTACATCATCGACCTCGCCAAGACGGTCGATCAGCTCGAGTCCGCCCGTCATTACCTGACGGAACTCGTTCGCAACGGGGGCAAGATCCTCTTCGTGGGCTGCAAAAAGCAGGCTCAGGATGCGGTCAAAGAAGCGGCTGTCGCCTGCGGACAGTACTACGTCAACGAGCGCTGGCTCGGAGGCACGCTTACCAATCTGACCACCATCCGCAAGAGCGTGGCCCGTTTGAAGGCGATTGAGGAGACACTCTCCTCCGCGACGGGCATCAAGATGAAGAAGCGCGAGCAATCGATGCTCAAGCGGGAATCCGCCAAGATCCTCAAGAACCTCGAGGGGGTTCGGGACATGGAAAAGCTCCCCGATGCGATCATCATCATCGATACGATTCGTGAATCGATCGCAGTCGACGAAGCGCGCCGACTCCGGGTCCCGATCGTGGCAATCGTCGATACGAACAGCAACCCCGAGTTGGTCGATTACCCGATCGCCGGGAACGATGACGCCATCCGCTCCATTCGCATCATCCTCCAAAAATTGGTCGATGCGATCGCCGATGCCCGCCACTCGCGCGTGAAATCGTCGAACTCCGAGCTTGCCGCCGTTTCGGCTTAACGCTTTTCTCCTCAGGGCGCGGACGGGACGTCGAAAAGTCGTCCCTTCCCGCGTGCCCTGGTCTGCCCTGCTGATCTTGCCCTGATTCCAACTCCGCGTTTCCAACGCTTTGTAACCACTCTTCTTGAAAAAACGCTCTTACCGAACCTACCGATATGGCTGATATTTCCTCCACACTCGTTCGCACGCTTCGCGACAAAACCAACGCAGGCATGATGGACTGCAAGCGCGCGCTTGAAGAGGCCAATGGGGACCTCGAAAAAGCCGAAACCGTTCTCCGACTCAAGGGGATTGCCAGCGCGGGCAAGAAATCCTCCCGCACCGCCAAGGAAGGCATCGTCGCCTCCTATATCCATCTTCAGGGTAAGGTGGGAGTGCTGGTCGAGATCAACTGCGAGACCGATTTCGTTGCGAAGAACGACAGTTTTCGGGAGTTCGTGAAGGACATCACGCTCCACATCGCAGCGGCCCATCCCCTCTACGTGAGTCGGGACGGGGTTTCTGAGGAACTGATCCAGTCCGAGCGCGAAATCTATCGCGCTCAGGTGAAAGACAAACCGCCACAGGTTGTGGAGAAAATTGTCGATGGCAAGGTGGAGAAATTCCTGAGCACGGTTTGCCTCATGGAGCAGGCGTTCATCAAGAATCCCGATCTCGCGATCAAGGAATTGGTCGCGGTGAAGATTGCCGAGCTTGGCGAGAACATCGTGATCCGCCGCTTCGTCCGCTACATGGTGGGCGAGGAGTGCGCATAGGACTCCGTCCACGGGTCCAACCCACGCCGCCCGCGTCTCCGTCGCTTCCCGCCGAAGATTGACTTCCGGCGTCGGATTTCGCTCAAAATCTTCTCGATCTCTCGTCTCTCCCCGTTCACCATACAGAGTTCTTCTATGAAACCGAAAACCACCGCCAAACCTACTGAGAAGCCCGCACCAGAGCGCGGGAAAGTCATGGACGGCGCGCACATCCTTGTTGCCGCGCTGGAGCGTGAGGGCGTCGATGTGGTCTTTGCATATCCCGGTGGGGCGTCCATGCCGATCCATCAGGCGCTGACGCACTCGAAAAAAATCCGCACCATTCTTCCGCGGCACGAACAGGGCGGCGTGTTTGCTGCAGAAGGCTACGCCCGGACGACGGGCAAGGCCGGCGTTTGCATGGCCACTTCCGGTCCCGGCGCCACAAATCTCGTGACCGGCATCGCCGATGCCTTCATGGATTCCATTCCCCTCGTGGCCATCACCGGCCAGGTCAACCAGGACATGATCGGTCGTGGGGCGTTTCAGGAAACGGACGTCTTCGGCATGACATTGCCGATGGTGAAACACAGCTACCTCGTTTGGGACATCAATGACATCCCCCGCGTGGTGAAAGAGGCTTTCCATATCGCGCAAACGGGCAGACCCGGTCCCGTGCTGATTGATATTCCCAAGAATATTCAGATGCAGACCACGCAGCCGATCTACCCGACCAGCGTGACTCTTCGCGGCTATCCGGAATTACCCAAGGTCGGCGAACTCGAGCTCAACGAGTGCATCGGGATGATCCGTGCAGCAAAGAAGCCGATGATCTACTGCGGTGGCGGCGTGATTTCCGGTAGCGCATCGGCAGAACTCCTGGAGTTCGCCGAACGGGCCCAGATCCCTGTCGCCACGACGCTCATGGGGATCGGGTGTTTCCCGGAAACACACCCCTATTCGCTGAAGTGGCTCGGCATGCACGGAACCGTGTATGCGAACAACGCAGTCAACGAGGCCGACCTGCTGCTCGCCATCGGCGTGCGCTTCGATGACCGGGTGACCGGCAAGTTCGAGAAATTCTGCGAACACGGCACGATTGTTCATATCGACATCGACAATTCCGAACTGAACAAAAACCGCGCGGTGAAGCTGCCGATCCTGAGCGATTTGAAGTACGCGCTCCAGCAGTTGAACCGACTCCTTGGCGAGGCGGGCTACAAGCGCCAAACAAAGGAGTACACGCTCTACCCGGAGTGGTATGCGCAGATCGCCGCTTGGAAGAAGAAATTCCCCCTTAAGTTCAAGGACACGCCGCACGCGATCCAGCCGCAGTACGCGATTCGCCTGCTGCATGAACTCACCAAAGGCGAAGCGATCATCACGACCGGCGTCGGCCAACACCAAATGTGGGCGGGACAGTTTTACGATTTCGTCAAACCGCGCTCATTCATCACCTCTGCCGGTCTCGGTGCGATGGGCTTCGGTTACCCAGCTGCTCTGGGTGCAAAGGTCGCGCATCCCGATCGTCAGGTGGTCGACATCGACGGCGACGGCTCGTTTCTGATGAATATTCAGGAGCTCGCCACGGCGCATATCGAAGGCATCGCCGCTAAAGTGATGATCCTCAACAACCAGCATCTCGGCATGGTGGTTCAATGGGAAGACCGCTTCTACGGCAGCAACCGCGCCCACACGTTCCTTGGCGATCCGAAGGATCTCGAGCGCGTCTATCCGGATTACATCGAGATGTGTAAGGGCTTTGGCATCCCGTGTGAACGGGTGCGTGATAAAAAGGACCTCCCCGCTGCGATGCAGCGCATGTTGGATTCCAAGGAAGCGTATCTTCTGGATGTCATGGTGCCGTACTCCGAGCACGTGCTGCCGATGATTCCGTCCGGCAAAACGTACAAGGACATCATCACCGAATAGGGTGGCGCCCCGCGGGGCGGGCAAGGATAGCGGGTTTCCGCTCTGAAGTGGCATGAAGGAACGTCGCTGATGTCGCTGTTCGCGCGAGTCATCGTCGACGATACGTCGGAGCGCCTCCTCGACTACGCCATCCCTGCTGCCATGTCGGGGCGGGTGGACGTCGGTTCGCGTGTTCGCGTTCCGTTGCGTTCGCGATTGGTCCTCGGCACGGTAGCGGAAATCGTGGATGGGAGTGAGGTGCAGGGGGTGCGTGAGCTCGCGGAAGTCCTTGCGACCCGCCCGGAGATTCCCCCCACGCTGTTTCGGTTGGCGGAGTGGGTGGCCGACTATTATTGCTGCCCGCGCGACGTCGCGCTCCGTGTGGTGTTGCCGAAAGTCGTCCGGGCGGCGTCGGTGAAGCCCCGCATACAGAAACTGGTCCATGCTCTTCGCGAGCCGGATTCCGAGGAGTTCCTGCGACTCGAGCGCCGCGCCCCACGCCAGGCCGCGGTGTTACGTTTTCTCATCTCCCACGGCAAACCGATCGTTGCCGCCGAGGCCCTCCGCAGGACAGACGCCCCCGGTTCCGCTCTCGGCGCCCTGGAACGCGCCGGATGGATCGAAGTTCAGCACGAGGAATCGGCTCGCGACCCCCACCGCAACGACCAATTCGTTCCCACGTCCCCTCTCACCCTCAACGCGGAGCAGGCTCAGGTGCTTCGCGCGGTCCTGGATACCATGGGAGGCGACAAGGAGCGCAAGCCGATCCTCCTTCATGGAGTGACCGGGAGTGGGAAAACGGAGATTTACCTGCAGGCGATCCGGAGCACGGTCGACGCAGGCAGGACCGCCTTGGTGCTCGTTCCGGAGATCGCGCTGACGCCGCAAACGACGGATCGTTTCCGATCCCGATTCGCCGAGATTCGCGGCCACGTGGCCGTCCTGCACAGCAAACTCTCCGACGGCGAACGTTACGACGAATGGAGCAAGATCCGGGACGGACGGGCCTCCATTGTCATCGGCGCCCGGAGCGCGGTTTTCGCCCCGCTCGCCGATCTGGGTCTGATCGTGGTCGATGAAGAACACGAATCGTCGTACAAGCAGGAGGATGCGCCGCGCTACCATGCGCGCGACGTCGCCGTGGTCCGGGGACGGTTGGAAAATGTGACCGTGCTTCTGGGCTCCGCCACTCCATCGCTCGAGTCCGCTCACAACGCCAGGATCGGCAAGTACGCGCTCCTCCGGATGACCCACCGCGTGGACGACCGGCGCATGCCCATGATTCGCGTCCTGGACATGCGAAACATGAACCGGAGTCGCGGTGCGGACCCCATCCTCTCCCTCCCGCTCCGCGGGGCGATCGACGACCGGCTCCGCAAAGGCGAACAGGTGATTTTGTTTTTGAACCGGCGGGGGTATGCGTCGTCGATTCTCTGCAATGCCTGTGGTTTCGTGGCCGAGTGCCCCCATTGCAGCGTGTCATTGACCTACCATCGCGACTCCGAACGCATTCACTGTCACATCTGCGGGCACAGCGCGAAGGCTCCATCGAAATGCCCGCAGTGTCGCGACCCCGCCATTCGCCACTCCGGCACGGGCACACAGCGAGTGGAGGAGACGGTCCGCCGCATGTTTTCAAAAGCCCGGATCGAACGGATGGATGCCGACTCCATGAGCCGCAAACACGCCATGCGCGACACGTTAGGCGCTTTTCGTGCGGGGAAAATCGACATCCTGATAGGGACGCAAATGATCGCGAAGGGACTCGATTTCCCGAACGTCACCCTCGTGGGAATCATCAATGCGGATCTTTCGCTGCACCTCCCGGACTTCCGCGCCGGCGAGCGGACCTTCCAATTATTGACCCAAGTAGCGGGGAGGGCGGGGCGTGGGGACGTCGTGGGCGAAGTTTTCGTCCAGAGCTTCACTCCGGCACACTCCGCCATCCAGTTCGCCCGCCACCACGACTTTAACGGGTTTCTTGATGAAGAACTCGAATTTCGCCGCCGCTTCGAGTATCCCCCGTTTACGCATATGGTCATGGTGACCGTGCGCTCGCCCGTTCTTGAGAAAGCAGAATTCTCGGCTCAGACGATCCGGCGTCGCGTGGCGCCCCATGTCCCCCCGGGCACCATTCTGGGGGAAGTCTCCCCGGCGCCGCTCGAGCGGTCGCATGGATTTCACCGTTTCCACCTCGCCATGCGCGGTCATGCTGTGCGGGCCCTCGCCACGTTGTTGCGTAGGCAAATCGACGAATTGACGTTTCCCGAAGATGTTCATGTTGCGGTCGACGTGGATCCGTATCAGCTCCTGTAATGGACAAAATCGCTCGCATCCGCGTCCGCCGGGGCGTGTTCCGCTTTTGGTTCCAGTCGGCCGGGTTCCTTTTTGTCATTCTGGGAGTTCCGGCAGTCGTGCTGTACCTCAAGTTTGCGGGGCTTGGTCCCAATGCGACCAAGTGGGTGGAGGAGGCGCTGGCGAAGGTGGGGGTCGACGCGACCGTCGGGCGATTGGTGATTGATCCGATCGATGGTTTGGTCGCACGCGATCTGTCCGTCGTCGCTCCCGGGGAGCCCGACTCGCCGCTGGCGGAGATTCGCCATGCCTCGCTCTCGATCCGTTGGTCCGCGCTGGCTGCGGGTCGGCTGGAGTTTGAAAAAATTGTCGTTCATGGTGGCGAAGTCCTCCTCTCGACGCCGGGTGCCCGACGGGTCGCCCTCGAGAAATTCGATGCCACGCTCATCTTCTCCCCCGGTCAGGTTCGGGTTGCCAATGTTTCCTGCCTGCTGGCTGGGATCGAAGTCAAAGCGAGCGGAACGCTGCTCAACCCCGAGGCCCTGCGCGGTGCCCCGCCAAAGGCCAATGCAGGTCCTTCGTCCGCACAGGGACTAATGGAAAGCGTGCGAACCTGGGTGGATAAGTTTCAGTTCGAGGGAGGTCGGCCGCATCTCAACGTGCAATTCGGGGGGGATTTCGGTCAGCCCGACACTCTGCGAGCGGAATTTTTTGAGCTGCATGCGGGGAAGGTTCGCATCCATCACTGGACGATTGATTCCATTCACGTGTCCGGAGACTACCGGGACCGTGTGCTGTCGATTCAGTCCATTGAGATGCACGATCGCAAGGGACGGTTCTCCGCGACGGCATTGTGGCAGACGCTCACGGGTGCGTTGTCCTTCGAGGTGGAGAACACGATGGATTTTCGTCCGTTTCTTCCGTCGACGGTTGCCGCGGGGGCGCTTGACGAACTTCGCTTCGAGGACTCGCCGGATTTCTCCGTTACCGGAGAGTTACAGCTCGGAGCCGGGGTGCCGAAGGGCCAAGTCCACGGGGAAATGCACGCGGGCAAGTTTAAGTGGCGAACCCTGGATTTTGATTCGCTGCAAACCGCGTTTGCGTGGAAAGACGGGGTGCTGTTTCTGCGGGAGGCGCGTTTGGAGCGACGGAAGGGGGTCGCCATTGCTGACATCTACCTGGCTCCGGGCGACTTTCGCCTGCGTGCGAAAAGTTCGGTCAATCCCCAACCCTTCTTCGCGTTTGCGGACGCCCGCGCGAGGATGACCCTTGATGCGTTGGAATTGATCGATGCGCCGTTGGTGAGGCTTTCCCTCTGGGGCCCGCGTCCCGATTTTGCCCATGTTCGCGGGGAAGGGGAGATGCGTTTCGGGCGTGCAAAACTCCGCGGGATCGAGATCACTTCGGGGAAAACGAAAATCGAGATTGAGGATCGTGCGCTGACCTATCGGGATTTAGAGATCCGACGACCTGAAGGCGTGGCTACCGGAACGGTTGTGTACGATATCGGCAAGCGGGAGGTGCGATTTTCTGACGTGGTTTCGCGACTCAATGTTTACGACGCGCTTTACGCGATCGACCCGAAGCTTGCCAAGTCGGTGGAGCCGTTTCGTTTCCGGGATCCGCCGCTGGTCGGGATCGACGGGATGCTTCACTTGGAGGATCCGACGCGGAACAAGTTTGACGTGACGATGGATGCTTCGGGGCTAAAGTACGATGTCGCGGGGAAGACCCTTCCTTTTGGGAAGTCGCAGGGGAACTTGCGTTTTCGCGGGCGGCGACTTTCGGTGGATTTGCCTCGGGCCGAACTCTTTGGGGGCAGGGTGGGCGTCCAGGCGGACGTCTCGCTGGATTCCTCGGATCGTACGTACCGGGTATCGATTAAGCCCGACCGTGTTCCTTTTCTCCCCCTTGCGAAGCTGTACTTCAATTATAGCAAAACGCAGGGGTTCCTGAGTGCGGACTACACATTCCGCGCAAAATTTGGCGAAACTTGGAGCATGGTGGGGGCGGGTACGGTGAATGTCCGGGACGGTAACGTTTTCGCCATCCCTGTTTTGGGAGCTTTGTCGGAGGTCATCGAGTCCGTGATTCCCGGCATGGGATACCAACCGGCCCGGATGGCTTCCGCGAGTTTCACCATGGCCGATGGGATTGTGAACACATCGGATTTTTTGGTTGAGGGTCAGGGCTTCGAAATGCGGGGGGAGGGGGACCTCGACATCGCAAAGAACCGGATGGATTTTTCCATTCGGGTGAATGCGAAGGGCGTCGCGGGCATCGTGTTGCTGCCCGTGAGCAAAGTTTTTGAGTACGTCAGCGACGGGAAATTGTCGAAACCGGATTGGCGCCCTAAAAACCTGCCGTGGCCGGTGGACAGACCGCGGTAGTGGTTGGCGGTCTCATGCGAAGTCGCAAAAGCGCAAACGCTTCAACCCGAACGCTGCGATTGGAATTCACCACGAAGGACGCGAAGCTCACGAAGAAAGAAAGGTTAAACGGAATGAGCCTGCACGAGAAGGTTCCTGTCCAAGAAATACTCTCCCCTAGTGTCCTTCATCCTAAATCCCGCAGTTCAAACCCAAGAAATGGTCAGATTCACCATGAAGATCATGAAGGACATGAAGGGACAGAGGAATAGACGGCTCAGAAAATTGGCCCGCAACTTCACCCAAAAGGGGAAGACCCGTGGAGCCCGGGAACATGCCTAATTCATTCCTCTTCATGATCTTCAAGTGCTTCATGGTAATTCAAGCTGCGGTTTGTAGGTTCATGGTTCAAAATCCGTTTTCAGGTTCAAGATTCAAAGCCGTTGCGCGTCAGTTGCAGACGTCCGTGAAGAACCAAAACCCTGCTGATCACTCAAGCGCTGAACGACGGCGCGCAGGTCGTCATCAATCCGCTCGCACATGAGTGCACACAAGGCTGGGAGCCGCGGATCTGACAACCGGTAACGGGCGAAATTGCCCTCGCGATCCCTTGCGACGAAACGCGCCTGAAGCAACACCCCAAGATGCTTGGACACATTACCCTGTTTCATCCCGGTGGAATCGACCAATTCCGTGACCGTCAGACTCCCTCCCATCAACGCACGCAAGAGCTTCAGCCGCGACACCTCGGACAAAATTCCAAACAGCTTCGCGGATTCCTCCAAATGGGCGTCCGGCATGAACGACGAGCTTTTCTCTTGCATACTACTGAATCGCGATATACTTATATAACGACATAAGAATCCTATGACCTCAAACGTAGAAAAGCAAGTTAGCCGAGTGAGTGCAGCAGCCGCTGCTGATAAAAGAGATTCCGTTCTGTTTTTGGATGTGCGGACGCCCTTGGAGTATGGCGAGTCGCATATCGATGGGTCGGTGCTTCACCCTCTGTCGGAGATCAATGTGGCAAAAGTGGAGAAACTCGCCGCTGGAAAATCCGCTTGTGTGGTTGTTTGTCGATCTGGGAGCCGGGCGAAGCAGGCGGCAGATAAACTCTCTGTTTCTGAGGTGCTCAATGTCGAGATTTTGGAGGGAGGTGTTCAGGCATGGGACGCGTTGGGTCTTCCTCTGGTTCGAGGAAAGGCGGTGATGTCGTTGGAACGTCAAGTTCGCGTTGCCGCCGGATCGATGGTTTTCGCTGGAGTAGTGCTGGGGTATTCCGTGAACGCGGCTTGGTTTCTTCTCTCCGGTTTCGTCGGTGCCGGGCTGGTTTTTGCTGGCATTACGGACTTTTGCGGCATGGGCCTCCTCATTGCCCGGATGCCTTGGAACAACCGTCCTTCCTGCGAGAAATGCGGTTAGGAGTCCCGTTTCATTCAGAACCGAAAGACCTTCCTCACTCTCCCTTTGCTTATGCTTTTGCGTCAAATCTTCGACCCCTATCTCGCTCAGTATGCCTATTTGGTCGGTTGTCAGCGCACGGGCGAGGCGCTGATCATTGATCCGGAGAGAGACATCGATCAATACAAGACCCTTGCGGCGGCAAACGGATTGCGGATCTCTGCCGTTGCCGAGACCCATATTCACGCGGACTTTGTCAGTGGAGCTTCTGAATTTGCGGCCGATCCGGAGATCGATTTGTATCTGTCAAATCTTGGGGGTCCGGACTGGACATACGGTTGGCCGACGAAGCGGCCGCGAACGCATCTTTTGTCCGATAACGCTGTTTTTCAAGTGGGCAACATCCGCGTGCAGGCTATTCATACCCCCGGCCACACGCCTGAGCATTTGTCATTTCTCATAACGGATCTGGGTGGCGGGGCAGATGAGCCTATGTTGTTTGCCACGGGAGATTTTCTCTTCGTTGGGGATGTCGGTCGTCCGGATCTTCTCGAATCGGCAGCGGGGATCAAGGGCGCGATGGAGCCGGCTGCGCGAAACCTGCAAAACTCGCTGGCGGAGAAACTCACACGGCTCGGAGATTACTTGCAAATCTTACCCGCGCATGGAGCGGGCAGCGCCTGTGGCAAGGCGTTGGGGGCGGTACCGACTACCACCCTCGGGTATGAACGACGATTCAACGGCACTCTGAAGCTCGCCCTCTCCAACGCGAACGATTTCGTGAGAACCATTCTCTCGGGCCAACCCGAGCCACCTCCGTACTTTGCGACCATGAAGCGGGTGAATCGCGATGGGATCGCCGTGACGGGAGGGGTGCCGCACGTGCCACACTTGGATATTGCGGCGTTCCTCCAGGCGAGCGAGAGAGCACGGATTCTGGACGGACGAGACGATCGGGCGGACTTTGACCGGGCTCACGTGCGGAGATCTATCCACGCTCCGTTGCATTCCCCGTTTTTTCTGACTTCCGCCGGATCATATCTGGAGCCGGAAGACCGTGTTCTGATCGTAGTGGAGAGTGCGCAGGATGCCGACCTTGCCGCTCGCCAGCTTTATCGCATCGGCTTCGACGAGGTGGTGGGCTGGATTACTCCGGACGAGGCCCGAGTCGGCGGACTGCTGGAAACCCAGTTGAGTCGGATCGATTTCCCTGACTTCGACATCACGAAAGCTCGGTCGGAAGGGGTCATTCTGGATGTGCGGACCAGCGCGGAGTTCCAGCAGGGTCACATGGAGGGGGCCACCTCGATTCCCTACACGCGGTTGCGAGTGCGACAGAGTGAAGTTCCGCGCGATCGCCGTTTGTTCATCCACTGTGGATCTGGCAAACGAGCCTCCCTTGCGGCGTCCTTTTTGCAATCAGAGGGATTCGATGTGGTGCATGTGGACGGGGTCTGCACCGAGTGCGAACGCATTGCGATCGGAGAAGGTGTTTTTCACTAGACTGGCATGGCCCCGACCCTTCTCTACGGCTTGATCGTCGGGTTGTCGTTGGGTCTGACGGGTGGGGGGGGATCGATCTTCGCCGTGCCACTGCTGGTTTATGGACTTGGGTTGGACTTTCGACGGGCCGTTGCGGTTTCGCTGGCAGTGGTGGGACTGACCGCTTTGTATGGGGCGATCCTGCAGGGGCGGCGCGGCCATGTTTTGTGGGGAGCGGGAGCGGTTCTTGGCGTTGGTGGGGTTTTGGCGGCTCCGTTGGGTGCATGGATCGGTGCCTGGTTGCCTCCGAGGGTTTCCCTCCTGCTTTTTGCCGCTCTCATGATTTTGATCGGGGTGATGATGCTTCTGAGGAAAGATACGGTTGGCGAGGTGCCACTTTCGTGGATCAGCTGCGAACGGCGGCCCGACGGACGTCCGCGTTTCACGCTGCCATGTGCGGGCAAGTTGCTCGGTGCCGGGGCGGCTACAGGAGTTTTGTCGGGTATCTTCGGAGTCGGCGGAGGGTTTCTGGTTGTTCCCGCCCTGCTGGTGGTGACCTGTGTAGGCATGGAACGGGCCTTGGCCACCTCGCTGGTTGGGATTTTCCTCATCTCTGCCTCCGGGTTTGCGGCCAACGCCGCGAACTTTGCCGCCGGGGATTGGAACTTGGCCGGACTTTTCCTGATCGGGTCCGCCTTGGGCATGACCGGGGGCGCTCAGCTTAAAAAAACCATCCCGGCCCGTGGACTCCGGATCATTTTCGCATGCGCCGTTATCGGAACAGCCTTCTATGTGATCCTCCGAAGCGCATGAAACCCCGGCGCGTCATCATCATTGGCGGTGTGGCGGGCGGGGCTTCCTTTGCAGCACGGCTTCACGGCTTGCAAACTCTCCCAGCGAACCGTCTCCTCGCCTCCGACGTATCCCTCGAAGGACATCAATAAACTCCACATCCAATGACCACTGAGATTCTTGCCAGGGCGCAATTCGCTTTCACCATCATGTTTCACTACATCTACCCGCCCCTGAGCATTGGGTTGGGAGTGTCCCTGGTGATCATGGAGGGAATCTGGCTCAAGACTGGCAATCCGCTGTTTCACAACATGGCCCGATTTTGGACGCGGATCTTCGCCCTGACGTTTGCTATTGGGGTTGCCACCGGCATCGTGATGGAGTTTGAGTTCGGGACGAATTGGGCGACTTATTCCCGTTTTGTCGGGGATATCTTTGGGAGTGCCCTGGCGGCCGAAGGTATTTTTGCGTTTTTCCTCGAGTCGGGGTTTCTGGCGCTCTTGCTTTTCGGTTGGAACAAAGTTGGGCCTCGGCTCCATTTCTTCGCAACATGCATGGTCTGTCTCGGCGCACACTTTAGTGCGGTGTGGATCGTTGTGGCCAATTCGTGGATGCAGACTCCGGCGGGGTATCATCTGGAAACCATGGTCGACGGGAAGCCGCAGATTCTGCCTCCCGGGCACGCGGTGACCGAGGCGGATCTGGGTTCGGTGCGTGCGGTGATTGATAACTTTTGGGCCATGGTTCTCAACCCGTCATCCGTTGAGCGTCTCACTCACGTCATCCTCGGCTGCTGGATGGCGGGAGCCTTCCTTGTTGTCAGCATCAGTGCCTACTATTTGCTGCGCGGACGACATTTGGATTTTGCGCGAGCCTCACTCAAAGTTGGTCTTGCCTTTGCGACGGTTGCCACCATTTTGCAGGTGGTCAGTGGGAGTATCTCGGCGGATGGCGTCACAAGGAATCAACCCGTCAAACTGGCTGCCATGGAAGGTGTCTTTGAAACACGGGATTACACCCCGATGACGCTCTTTGGCTGGGTGGACACCGACGCTCAATCCACTTCGGGACCGAAGATCCCAGGGCTGTTAAGTTTCCTGGCCCACAAGGATTTCAAAACTCCCGTCACCGGGCTCAACGACCTGCCGTCCGATCAATTCCTCCGCAATCGTTACCCGAATGCCTCCCCAGCGGAGCTCGCGGAAGTGCGCCCGTCGTATTGGCCGAAGGTCAATGCGGTGTTCCAAGCCTATCACCTGATGATTATCATCGGGACTTCACTGCTGGGCATTGTGGTGATCGCCGCCTTCTTTTGGTGGAGGGGTTGGCTCTGGAGAACGCACTGGCTGCCTACCCGTGTGTTGTTAATTGTCCTCGTGTTTGCGGTGCTTGGCCCGCAGATTGCCAATCAGGCCGGTTGGTTTACCGCCGAACTTGGGCGCCAACCTTGGATCGTTTACGAATTGCTGAAAACCTCCCAGGCCCTGTCAAAAGTTGTCACGGCCAACGAAGTCCTTGCT